>OGOY01001545.1_pt1 | contig 23982 bp, 18 predicted proteins | sample 1552811 | NCBI WGS metagenome assembly OGOY01 (sample SAMEA2580132, study PRJEB22360) | human gut metagenome | biome: human gut; feature: human-associated habitat; material: faeces | place: Denmark | collected 2008/2010 | reverse complement strand
CATGATGTTTGATTCAACTAATTTTTCTATTGCAGTTATGACTGATAAGGGCTTTGAAAAAGTTTCAAGTAATCATGTGAAATATAATTATGCTTGGAAGTATAACAAGGAAGTTTCAGGTGATAAGGCAGAAAAAGAGGCTTCAGACGATTATCTGGAAAATCTTGGTGATGTTATCAAAGAATATGATACAGAGCTTATAATGAGTGGAAATACAGATATTATCAGTGTATCTGATTATCTTCCAAGATACACTAACAAGGCTGTTAATTTCACAGGAGATGATATGGGTTCAGATAAGGCAACTATTATACTTTTTGACTATATTGTAGTGGTTGTAATCGCATTTGTATTCGCTGTTACAACATCTAATACAATCAGTCAGGAGGCTGGTGTTATCGGAACATTAAGAGCGTCAGGCTATAAGAGAGGTGAGATTGTAAGACATTACATGGTCCTTCCTGTTGCTGTAACACTGGTCGCTGCTGTTGTTGGTAATATACTTGGCTACACTCTTCTGGAGAAGTTTTTTGTAAATGTGTATTATAACAGCTACAGCCTGTGTACTTACACGACACTGCTTAATGCAGAAGCATTTGTTGATACGACAGTTGTTCCAATTATTATTATTTTTGTTGTTAATCTTATTGTGCTTGAGAAGAAACTCCGGCTTTCTCCACTTAAATTCTTAAGGCATGAGCTTACTAACAGAAAAAAGAAAAAGCTTATAAAGTTAAGCCACAAGCTTCCTTTCATGACAAGATTCAGATTAAGAATAATGTTCCAGAATATACCTAATTATCTGACATTGTTCTTAGGAATACTGATTGCAGGTGCACTTGTTGTATTCAGTATCATGTTCGAGCCGCTTATTGATGATTATGCTGATGTTGTTAAGAAGTCACAGATATGTGATTATCAGTATGTGTTAAAAAGTCAGGCAGAAACTGATGTTTCTGGTGCAGAAAAATACTGTGTGACATCGCTTGATACAACTGATGAAAAATATATGACAGACGATATAATGATATATGGTATTCAGGATAACAGTAGGTATGTTGATGTGGATATCAAGGATGATGAGATACTTGTATCTAATGGTGTAATGGTCAAATACGGACTTAAAAAAGGTGATACATTTAAACTGAAGGATCCGTATTCAGATAATGAGTATGAATTCACAATAGCAGGAAGTTATAAATATGACGCTGCGCTTGCAGTATTCATGACAAGAAAAAACTTTATTGATACATTTGACAAGTCTGATGATTACTTCACTGGATACTTTACAGATAAGAAGCTGACAGATATTGATGACAAATATGTTGCTTCAATAGTTACATATGAAGACCTTATCAAAGTGTCTAACCAGATGAAGGTTTCAATGGGCGAGATGATGTATATACTGAAGTATTTTGGAGTTATAATGTTCGTGCTTCTTATGTATCTGTTATCTAAACAGATTATTGAAAAGAATGCACAGTCAATTTCTATGACCAAGATACTTGGCTTTAAGAATGGAGAGATTGGCGGACTGTATATAGTTGCAACTTCGATTATGGTAGTTATATCACTGGTTGTTTCTGTACCTATAGTAAATGCTATGCTTAAATGGACATTTTCATCATATCTGTACACTTCGATGACTGGATATATTCCATACATGGTAAGAAGAAGCTGCTTTGTTGAGATGGTTATTCTTGGACTTGTATGCTATACGGTTGTTGCTGTGCTTCAGCTTGTGAAGATTTCTAAGATTCCTAAGACGGATGCATTGAAAAATGTAGAGTAAAACCATAGAATAAAACCAAAATTTACTTCTTGACAATACAAAAATAATTTAATAATATACTAACAAACAGTGAGTAGCATTACAGCATAAATCCGACTGTAATGGGACTCACTGTATTTTTTTATGCAAAAACACCATTGCAGTAGGAAAAGGAGGTAACAATGAAACTGAAAAAACAGTACGACTGCAATCTTGTTATGATGAATGATCTTATTGGTGGAAAATGGAAATTAAGAATTTTATGGCATATTATGAATGGAGATAACAGATTTTCTATGCTCGAAAAAACTATTGACAGTATAACGCCAAAGGTTTTAATGTCGCAGCTTAATGAAATGGAAGAAAGTGGTCTGATATTAAAACATGTATTAGTCAGTACACCGCCTAAAGTTGTTGTTTATGAGATAAATCCTGAATATTCAGGTATATGTGAAATAGTTAATATTGCCCATTCATTTTCCAGAATGTATGGCACTAAGAATAATATTGACATACTTACAAAAAAGTAAGTTCTTGTCAATAAAGATTAGCTTATTTATAATCACCGTTGTTCACAGCATTTACTAATGCTGTTTTTTAAAGGATGCAAGTTAGTGCATTCTAACAATAGTAAGTGAAAAAGGAGAATAATGGTAATTATGATAAAGACATTTATTAAGAAAAATATAATTACATTGACTCTAGCGATACTTCTACTTGTGTTGTCTGTTGTGTCGCTTTTTATAGGGGTAATTGATATTAATATAAAAAATCTTTTTTTGGATTCACAGTCAATGGAAGTCTTTGTGATATCAAGACTTCCAAGACTTCTGGCAATTTTGTGTACAGGAGTAGGAATGAGTGTAGCAGGACTTATAATGCAGCAGCTGTGCATGAATAAATTTGTTTCGCCAACAACCGGAGCAACAATTTCATCAGCTCAGTTTGGAATTCTTCTGGCACTTATATTTGTGCCGGATGCCACAATATGGGGCAGGGCGATATTTGCATTTATCAGCGCAATACTTGGTACATGGATTTTTGTCTGGTTTATACAGCGAATACAGTATAAGGACATTGTCATGGTTCCGCTTGTCGGAATAATGTTTGGAAATGTTATCGGGGGAGTTACGAACTTCCTTGCTTACAAATATGAAGTTACACAGGCATTGTCAACATGGCTGGTAGGACATTTTTCAATGGTATTAAAGGGAAGATACGAAATAGTTTATCTGACCGTGCCACTAGTAATACTGGCATTTATATTTGCTAATCATTTTAACATTGTGGGTATGGGAAAAGATTTCTCAAAGAATCTTGGAGTTCCATATAATTTGGTCCTTTTTGCAGGACTTACAATAGCAGCGATGATTACAGCATCAATAATAGTGGTTGTTGGTTCGATTTCTTATATAGGACTGATTGTTCCCAATGTGGTTGCAATGTTCAAGGGAGACAAGATAAGAGGAACTCTTGTTGACACTGCGCTTTTTGGAGCTTTGTTTGTTCTGGTATGTGATATTATCGGAAGAGTTATTATTATGCCGTATGAGCTTCCAATTGAACTTATAGTTGGAATACTTGGAAGTCTGATATTTGTAGCACTGTTAATATACAGACTTAAGCATGGAAGAAAAATTGTGAATATTAAATTATTTAATGAGCAGAAAGAGGTAAATAATGAACAGGAAAAGGAATATATATAAACTGATAATTCTTGCTGTTATCGTTCTGCTTGCAATGGCAGCTTATATGACAATTGGTGTTAAATTTCATAATGAAAGACTTATGAGATTTGCATTCAAAATAAGATATCCCAAGCTTATTGCAATGGTAATAACTGCATTTACGATAGGTGGGGCATCAATAGTGTTTCAGTCAGTTATAAATAATACTATTGTTACACCGTGTCTTTTAGGAATGAATTCGCTTTATACATTAATACATACAGCAGTAGTGTTTTTCTTAGGATCGGGCAGCATGCTTGTTATTAATGCAAATATGAGCTTTGCACTTGACCTTGTGATAATGGGTTTTGTAGCGACATTTATATATAGTTATCTGTTTAAAGCGACTAATCATAATGTGCTTTATGTTTTACTTATTGGAACAGTTCTTACATCATTCTTTTCGAGCATACAAAGCACACTGACAAGAATAATGGATCCTAATGAATATGACACACTTCTTACTTCGTTAGTAGCAAGCTTCAGTAATGTTAATTCTGAGATAATAATTTTTTCATTGATTATAATTGCAGCAATTATTGTGGTATTCCGAAAAGAACTTGCAATGCTTGATGTACTTACACTTGGAAAAGAGCAGGCTGTTAATCTTGGAGTTGATTATGACAGATGTATAAGAAGACTTCTGCTAGCTGTGACATTATGTATATCGGTAGCTACAGCAATGGTTGGACCCATATCATTTCTTGGACTGATAATTGCTAATCTTTCAAGACAGATGTTAAAAACATACCGTCATACACAGCTGATACTTGGTTCTGCATTATTTGGGATGATAGGACTTATATTTGGACAGCTTATAGTTGAAAGGGTATTTGTCTATGCAATTCCTGTAAGTGTGTTTATTACGGTTGGAGGAGGAATATATTTTCTGTATCTGCTGCTTGCAGAAAAGAGAGCATAATAAGAAGAAGGAGAGCAATAATGGTTGTAGATAAATTGTTGAAAAAATATGACAAAAAAGTAGTTGTAGATTCAGTAAGCTTTTCTATACCAAAAGGTAAGGTTACATCATTTATTGGACCTAATGGAGCGGGAAAATCTACAGTTATGGGAATGATATCAAGGCTTATTGCTAATGATGCAGGTATTATTGAATTTCAGGGAAAGTCAATGCATGACTGGAAAAGCAAGGAGCTTGCAAAGCATCTGGCAATACTTACCCAGAGTAATAACATACAAATGAAGCTTACAGTTGAAGAACTTGTGGCGTTTGGAAGGTTTCCTCATTCAGGTGGAAGGCTTACTGATAAGGATAAAGATATAATTAATAAGTCAATTGAATACATGGAACTTAATGAATTCAGAAACAGGTTTATAGATGAATTATCTGGAGGACAGAGACAGCGTGCATATATTGCGATGGTTATAGCACAGGATACAGAATTTATTCTTCTTGATGAGCCTACAAACAATCTTGATATATATCATGCAACTAATCTGATGAAGATTATAAGAAAACTCAGTGATGAACTTGGAAAAACAGTTGTCACAGTTTTACATGAGATTAATTATGCAGCATTTTATTCTGATTATATATGTGCATTTAAAGACGGAAGAGTTGCCAAATTTGGCACAGTTGATGAGGTTATGACCAAAGAAGTCTTATCAGAAATATATAATGTTGATTTTGAAATAATGAATATACAGGGCAGACCACTGTCGATATATTATTAATTTATTATGGCTTCAAGCCTTGCATGCGGGCTTTAGCATATATGTACGGTGCCAGTCGCGAGGCATTGTTCAGAAAAATAAAAATAGAAGAGGATAACATATAATGAAAAAAATCACAGCTATATTATTAATGGCACTTATGGTTCTTTCGCTTACTGCGTGTGGTAACCAGACAGGTAAGGATAATAATGGTTCAGAGGGAAGTACAGAACCAACAAGCGTAACAATAACAACATTAAATGGACAGAAAGAGCAGACACAGCTTGAGGTTCCATATAATCCTGAAAGAATAGCAATTCTTGACCTTGCTGCTCTTGATATAATAGATAGTATCGGTGTTGGTGATAAAGTTGTTGGAATGGCACAGACAAGCATTGATTATCTTTCTCATTATTCAGAAAACAAGAGCATAAAGAATCTTGGTACAATCAAAGAAGCTGATATTGAAGCAGTTATGGAATGCGAGCCGGATATAATATTTATCGGTGGAAGACTGTCAGCTTCATATGATAAGTTAAGTGAAATAGCTCCTGTTGTTTATCTTGCAACAGACAGCAGTATCGGACTTGTTGAAAGTACTTTGAAAAATGCAAGAACAATAGCATCTATATTTGGCAAAGAGAATGAAGTTGAAGATAAGGTTAATCAGTATAATGACAGAATTAACAACTTAAAGAATATTGCATCTGGAAAGAATGCTCTTGTAGGAATGACAACAAGTGGAGGCTTTAATATTCTTGGTAACGATGGAAGATGCTCAATTATAGGTAATGAGATTGGATTTAATAATCTTGGCGCAACAGGAAGCACTTCAGCACATGGAAATGAGGCTTCTTTTGAAACAGTAGTTGCAAAGAATCCAGAATATATATTTGTTATGGACAGAGATAAGGCTATAGGAAAAGCAGGTGCAGAATCTGCTAAGGAAATAGTCGAAAATGATCTTGTAAAATCAACTCCTGCATATAAGAATAATCATATTGTTTATCTTGAAAATCCTAATGTATGGTATACAGCAGAGGGTGGAATTCAGGCACTTGATATGATGCTTAAGGATCTTGAAAAGGGGCTTGGAGTAAAATAATATAATGAAAAGTTATAAGCTGATAGTGGCTTATGTATGATTTTTGATGTGATACCTATAGGTAGTCGTATTATCGGCGGATTTATAGGTAGAAATAAGAAAAAATCTTGTATTATTTTGATAATTATTCTGAAAACACCTATAAGATGGTTCATTATGAATCGTCTTATAGGTGTTTTTTGCTGGAAATTATTGGAATGATCATGTTGACACCACAAGAATATGTATATATAATTACCTGTGATAATTAACAAAGATAATTAACTCTATAATTATACAGCTTAAGGAGACGAATGTATTATGAAACCAGACAAGATTAAGAGAATGCTGGATGCCTGCTATCTGGCTAAGAGGATTAGGGAACTGCTGCCAGAGCTGCCATATGGGGTTGCACCTGCTTATATCCAGTATATTGATGTGATTCATCATCTGTTAGAGAGAAATGACTGTGTTAAGGTTTCGGACATCAGTGACTGGCTTAATCTGCCAAGACCAGGTGTTACCCGTACTGTCAAGGAAATGGAAGCTAAGGGATATCTTAAGAAGACTACTTCACAGGAAGATGCAAGGATAACTTATATTACGGTTACAGATAAGGGTGAAGAGTTGTCTAAGAAATATGATGCTGACTATTACAGCCGGCTTAGCAAATATCTTACGGATATTAGTGATGAAGAGGCTGATTCTATGATCGAAACTATTAACAAATTCTACAAGGTGATGAGTGAAAGGAAAGTTGACATTGAATAATTCAAAATCAGATTTTACACAGGGAAGTATATTAGGGAAGCTGATTCCTTTTATGATGCCAATACTTGGGGCATTAATATTACAGGCGGCGTATGGTGCAGTTGACTTGCTTGTTGTTGGAAGATTCGGAACTACTGAGGGCCTTTCAGCAGTATCGACAGGAAGCCAGGTACTTAATTTAGTTACATTTGTTATAACACAGTTTGCAATGGGTGTTACAGTGCTTATTGCAAGATATATTGGTGAGAAAAGACCGGAGCAGATAGGCGCTCTGATAGGTGGAGCTATTGTTGTGTTTACAATGATTTCAGTGGTGCTTTTCGTTGTTATGATTATTTTTTCAAGACAGATTGCAGTTATAATGCAGGCACCGAAAGAAGCAGTAGGTCTTACATCTGTATATGTAAAAATATGTGGCTCAGGAATATTCTTTATAGTTGCATATAATCTTCTTTCAGCAATATTCAGGGGACTTGGAGACAGCAAATCACCTCTTATATTCGTTGCAGTTGCATGTGTTATTAATATTGTAGGTGACCTTGTTCTTGTTGCAGGGTTTAACATGAATGCTGCCGGAGCTGCTATTGCGACAGTCGCAGCACAGGCGGTAAGTGTTGTATTTGCACTTGTATTACTTTTTAAGAGAAAACTTCCGTTTAAGATAACTAAGAAAGATTTCTCAATTAACAGACATTGCAGGAGAGCATTAAAGGTCGGACTTCCGCTTGCATTACAGGAATTTCTTACACAGATTTCATTCCTTGCTTTATGCGCATTCGTTAACAGACTGGGATTACAGGCATCGTCAGGATATGGTGTTGCATGTAAAATAGTTAATTTTGCAATGCTCATACCAAGCTCACTTATGCAGTCAATGGCGTCATTTGTTTCACAGAATGTCGGTGCAGGCAATGAAAAGAGAGCAAAGAAGACGATGTTTGCCGGTATTGGTGTTGGACTTGTGATAGGCTGTATAGTATTCCTGTTTGTGATGTTTAAGGGTGACCTTCTCACAGCAATATTTACAACTGACGAGGCCGTTATCCAGAATGGATATGATTACCTTAAGGGATTTGCATTAGAGACGATTGTTACTGCGATATTATTCAGTATGATTGGATATTTTAATGGTCATGACAAGACGGTATGGGTAATGATTCAGGGCCTTACACAGACACTGCTTGTCCGTCTGCCATTTGCGTATTGTATGAGTATACAGCCTGATGCGAGCCTTACTAAGATTGGTCTGGCTGCTCCGGTTGCAACTATTTTTGGAATTGTATTAAATGTGGCATTCTATATCTTGTGTGACAGAAAAGAGAAGAAATATATGTAATATTTGTAGAACATTTGCTACATTTCATCAGACATGCTATAATAACTGACATTAATATAAAGGGAGATTTTTGAAAAAGAAATAAGGTCAGATTATGTTAACATACTCGTTTGAAAACATTGGAAAAGAATCAATATATGAATATTTATACAAATGTATCAAAAAAGATATAATAGAAGGCAGACTTGTTAAGGGTGAGCATCTTCCTTCAAAGAGAACGCTTGCTGTCAATCTTGGAATAAGCACCATAACAGTAGAGAATTCATATGGACAGCTTATGAGTGAAGGATATATATATTCTGTTCCTAAGAAAGGCTATTATGTATCAGATATTTCAGGTGTTGCAAGGATAAAGCCAGTAAAATATGAAGTTCCCGAAATAACCGCAAAGAAGACTGGATATAAATCGGATTTATCATCAAACAGGACAGATCCTGGAAGCTTTCCATTTGCAACATGGGCTAAGCTTATGAGACGTGTTATAACAGACAGGCAGGATGATCTTATGAAGATATCTCCGGGAGAAGGAACATGGGAGTTAAGAAAAGCAATTGCTATGCATCTGGCTTCATTTCGTGATATGCAGGTAACACCAGGACAGATAATCATTGGCGCCGGAACGGAATATATGTATAGTCTTCTTATACAGCTTTTGGGAAGAGATAAAGTGTATTGTGTTGAAGATCCAGGATATTCTAAGATAGCAAGGATATATGCAAGTAATAATGTGAAATTCTGTTATGCTGGTATGGATAATGAAGGAATGAAACCGGAAGCGGTAAGAGAATGTATGGCAGATATTGTTCATATAAGTCCTACACATCATTATCCGACAGGTATAACAATGCCGGTAAGCCGGCGTTTTGAACTGCTTGCATGGGCTAATGAAAAGCCGGACAGATATATAATAGAAGATGATTATGATTCAGAATTCCGTATGACAGGAAAGACAATTCCGACTATGAAAAGCATAGATATAAGCGAAAAGGTTATATATATGAATACATTTTCAAGAACACTGACACCAACAATCCGAATCAGTTATATGGTTCTGCCACCACATCTGGCAGCAACATATCAGGAAAAACTTGACTTTTATGCATGTACTGTATCTAATTTCGAGCAGTATGCACTTGCTGCATTCATAGAAGAAGGATATTTTGAGAAACATTTAAACAGAATGAGGCTGTATTATACGAAACAGAGAGAGGCTGTTCTTTCAGTACTTAAAGAGGAGCCGTTCAAATGTGTTGGAAGAGTAAGAGAGGCTGATTCAGGACTGCATTTTATTCTTGAACTTAATACATTACTTTCTGATAATGAGGTAAAAAGAAGACTTGAGAAAGATGGCATCCATATAAATGCGTTATCTGAGTACTATCATAATAATACAGATGAATACAGCCACAGCTTTGTAATCAGTTATTCTGATATGAAGATAGAAAACTTTAGGATTGCATGCAGTAAAATGTCAGAACTGACACCTTTATGATGATTATTTGTGATTAATTGTGAATGAATATAACAGTTGCAAAGAATGTAATAAAGCGGTAGAATTCTTAATGTTGTTTATAAATAATGTGAGAGGGTTTTGACGAAAATATGGTAGACTACAGCATTTTTCCGCTTGAAGAAGAGATTAAAGATAAGCTTGTAAAGCTAGAAATAAGTTATTCATTTCAGCCTATTTTCTTTCCGGATGGTAAGGAGATATATGCACATGAAGCTTTAATGAGACCAAAGAATATATCAGTAATTAATCTGATTGAAGAATTCCGCAAAAAAGGTGATTTGCATACACTTGAGGTTGCTACGATATTTGGTGCAGTCCAGTGTTATGCGAGAAGAGGTTATAATTCATATATTGCAATTAATTCATTTCCTGCGGAATCATTTACTGCAGAGGAGCAGGCTGTTTTTGATGAATTCTATGCAGATGTTCTGGGAGATAAGGGAATAATAGAGATTCTGGAATACACTGCGTTAGACATTGATAAATGGAAGTCTAAGAAGAATACCATTAACAGAAGCCGTTTTAATATTGCACTTGATGATTTTGGAACAGGCAATAATAATATGATGGCAGTGGATATATTTGCACCGCATATCGTAAAGCTTGACAGAAGCCTGATAACAGATATTGAGAATGATGTTGATAAGCAGGAGTATTACTATTATTATAGAGACAGCTTCCATAAGAGAGGCATCAAGGTGCTTGCTGAGGGCGTTGAATCAAGGGAAGAGTATGAATTCTTAAGGGATAATGGCATTGATTTAGTGCAGGGATTTTATCTTGGACGACCAGAATAAGATGAATGCCAGTTTATATTTTTTTTAGAAATGCTTTATATAATATATATTAACATATCACAAAGTATGTTGTATTATGATGGAGTAAAGAAAACATTTTTTCTCCCTCATATTTTTTAAAAAGAGCGATAGCAGAGTTAATTTGCCGTCGCTCTTTTTTTGCGCGGACAGCGATGAGAATGTACAAGAAGAAGTGACAGCCATGCTTGCATGGGCTGGGACTTCTTCTTGTATTCGAGGAGCGTCGTGACAATGCCAGAACGCAGTTCTGGCATATGAGCTGTCCGTGCGGACAGCGATGAGAATTTCAAATTATATATGGCAAACACTGCCATATTAGTGATATAATAATTAATATTTTCAGTATTTCAGGTTCAGTGATATCTAAGGCAATGATGCTGGAATAATATATAACACAGAATAGGGAGAATATTATGGGAAAGAAAATTGCCAGAATTATAGGCAGAGTATTACTGGTGGTACTTGTTACTATAGTAATGCTGGTGGGAACTTTATTCATTATGATTAAGAGAATATGCAGCGATTCAGCACCTGCAGCCAGAAATCTTTTTATATCAACAGTTCTTGAATCAGGTCAGATGAAGTTTCTGGCTTCGTGGTTCTGTACAGATGCGCAGATTAATGAGGTAATTAATGCTAATAAGATGGAGTCGATGGATTCAGATATTGATACATCTCTTATTAATATATCGACAGACACAGATACACAGACGGTTGACAATAAAGGAGAGGTAGAGCAGTTTGACGGTAATGGAATAAGAATGGTTGAGATTTCAGGAAGGTCATTCTTTGGAAAAATGCTGATTATAAAAGATCCGTCACAGGTTAAGGTCGGAACTACATACCCATGGGGAGATTACGGTAAGGAGCTTCATGAGATTGTGAGCGGAGCAGGAGCTGTTGCAGGAGTTAACGGTGGTCTGTATGTTTCATCAGGAAACAGAGGCGGCTCACCACTTGGAATTGTAGTGCAGGACGGTAAGATTACATATAACAGTCCTTCAGCACTTTCCGGTCTTTACCTAATCGGACTTAATAAGGACAACCTTTTAGTTGTTAAAGATATAGATGGTATGTCGGCAGCAGATTTTGAAAGCTATGTAAATGAAGCCGGGATTAGGGATGCTGTTGCTTTCCAGGAGGAAAGCTCTGATTCTAATAATCATTTTGTTCCACTTATTATTAACAATGAAGCAAGAGTATTAAAAGGTCAGGGAAGTGGGGCTAACCCTAGAACAGCAATCGGACAGAGAGCTGATGGAGCTATACTTCTTTTAGTTACAGATGGAAGAGGTGCTTCTGGACATCTTGGTGCAACTGCGTCAGACCTGATATCAGTCATGCAGGAATACGGAGCAGTCAATGCAGCCAACCTTGATGGCGGAAGTTCTTCAACAATGGTATATAACGGTGGCTATGAGATGACAAGCGTAACATTTTATTATCAGAATTCATCATGGAAGCTGCCAACAGCATTTGTTGTAATGCCTAAGTAATTGGAAGGAGAACTGTGTAGATATGAAAAATAATGCTAAGAAGTCTATAAAAATAGGCAAAATCAATATACCATTAAATTACTGGACAGGGCTTGCCATATATGCAGTGATTCTTCTTATTTTTGCAATCTGTATGATTGCATATACAGGTTCATGCCTTAAGAAATATGAAAATTCACAGTCGGACAAGGTAATGAATGATTTCCTTAATGACTTTACAAAGATGGCTGCTGATAAGACATTGGCTGATAATATTGAGCTTCCAGCCAGCAGTGAATTTGAGGGAAAAGATACATTTGTCAATATGTACATGTCCGAATTAGATGGTACAACTGACTATACATATAAGAAATCAGAGGGCAGTTATAATACAGAAGAGCCTATGTATGACATATATGCTGATGACAAGAAGGTTGCCAGAATGACTCTGGAAGCTAAAGACCAGCATGTTGTTCTTGGGATACTTACAGTGTTTGACTGGAAGGTTAAATCAATTGAGCCTGTATTTTCAGCAAAGACTAACGATTATACTGTATCAATTCCGGAAGGGTATACATTTACAGTTAATGGAATAACTGTGTCAGATGATTACAGGACTGGTAAGGTTATAGAAAATCCTGATTTTGTGAATGTTTCTAAATATGTTACAATGCCAAAATCAGTAGAATATAAGCTGACAGGATTTGTCAATAAGCCGGAGATTAAGATATATAATGCATCAGGCAGTGAAGTTACTGCAAATGTAGATGCTAAGGGAAATGTATCTGTAGCTGCAAGTGGCAATTCTGCCGATATGCCATCAGAAAGAAAAGAAGAAGCTCTTAATATGGCAAAAATATGGGATAATTTCCTTACTAATGATTTAAGCGGTTCAGGTCATGGACTTGCAACAGTGCAGCAGTATCTTATTGAGGATTCTTATTACTGGAATCTTGCGAAAGATTATGCTTCAAGTGCAGATATTACATTTATCAGTGACCACACATTGTCGGGAAATCCGTATACAGGAGTGACAGTTGATAATTATATTGAATATAATGATGACTGCTATTCATGCCATATTGCATTTACAAAGAATATGACACTTACCTCAGGCGGTGCGAGAAAAGATGTTATTGATTCGACATTCTATTTCGTGAAATATGATGGCAGATGGGCGATTGCGGATATGATTGCGACTACGAAGTGATTTATTCCCTGCAGAAGTGAAGCCGAATATTAAGAAAAATGTGCAGGATGCCAATTAAGGGGTGTCCTGCACTTGTCATATGTGCTACAATAAATATTGAGAAGAATTATCAATAATGATTTGGGCAGATTATTTAGAAAAGGAAAACACACATGAAGTTAAATGAACTTAAGATTGGACAATGTGCAAGAATTACCTCAGTTGGTGGTGAAGGCGCATTAAGACAGCATTTTCTTGATATGGGCGTAATTCCAGGTGCGGAAGTTACGCTTGTAAAACTGGCACCTATGGGTGACCCAATGGAATTACAGATACATGGTTATGAACTTACACTTCGTGTTGCTGATGCAGGAGAGATTACTATTGATCCTATAGATGAGCGTACAAGAAAACACGAAAGACCAGACCGAATATATAAGTCTGACCATCCGGGACTTGGTGAGACTGGTAAATACCATACTAAGGGAGATGGAGAAAAGCTTCCTGAAGGAACAAAGCTTACATTTGCACTGGTTGGTAACCAGAATTGTGGAAAGACAACTCTGTTTAATCAGCTTACCGGTTCTAACCAGCATGTCGGAAATTTTCCGGGAGTTACGGTTGACTGCAAGAGCGGTATGATTAAGGGACATGAGAATACATTAGTTACGGATTTACCGGGAATATATTCTATGTCTCCGTACAGCAGTGAGGAGATTGTTTCAAGAAATTTTGTGCTGAATGAGAAGCCAAAGGCGATTATTAACATTGTTGATGCAACTAATATTGAGAGAAACATGTATCTTACTATGCAGCTTTTAGAGATGGATGTGCCTATGGTTCTTGCACTTAATATGATGGATGAGGTAGTAGGCAATTCAGGTTCTATTGATATTAATGGCATGGAAAATATGCTTGGAATCCCGGTTATTCCTATATCTGCTGCCAAGAATGAAGGCGTTGACGAGCTTATAAGGCATGCACTTCATATTGCAGAGTATCAGGAGAAGCCGGAAAGAACTGATTACTGTGATGAGAATGATTTCGGCGGAGCAGTACACAGATGTATACATGCAGTAATTCATCTTATAGAGGATCATGCAAAGAGAGCTGATATTCCAGTAAGATTTGCAGCAAGTAAGATTATTGAGGGTGACCCTCTTATATTAAAGCTTTTGCAGCTTGATGAGAATGAAAAAGAAATGCTTGAGCATATTGTACTTCAGATGGAGACTGAAAGAGGTCTTGACAGAAGTGCGGCAATCGCGGACATGAGATTTACATTTATAGAGAAGATATGCGAAGCAAATGTAGTTAAGCCTAAAGCAAGCAAAGAAAGAATACGAAGCCAGAAGATTGACAAGATTCTTACTGGAAAATATACGGCAATACCATGCTTTGTAGCGATTATGCTTGCAATATTCTTTCTTACATTCAATGTGATTGGTGCATTTTTACAGAATGTTCTGCAGATGGGTATTGATGCACTTACTGGCGTTGTTGACAATGCACTTGCAGCAGCAGGTGTGAATAAGGTTATTCACAGTCTTGTAATAGATGGAATATTTGCAGGTGTCGGCTCAGTGCTTTCATTCCTGCCAATTATTGTTACACTGTTTTTCTTCTTATCACTTATGGAGGACAGTGGTTATATTGCAAGAGTTGCATTTTTTATGGATAAACTGTTAAGAAAGATTGGTCTGTCAGGAAGAAGTATAGTTCCTATGCTTATTGGATTCGGATGTACTGTTCCTGCGGTTATGGCAACAAGAACGCTTCCAAGTGAGAGAGACAGGAAGATGACAATTCTTCTTACACCATTTATGAGCTGTTCAGCCAAGCTGCCAATATATTCATTCTTTGTCAGTGCATTTTTCCCAGGAAAGGGCGCACTTATAATGGGTGGATTATATTTCTTTGGAATTATTATGGGAATTCTTGTGGCATTGCTTTATAAGGGGACATTATTCAAGGGCGAAGCTGTTCCTTTCGTTATGGAGCTTCCTAATTACAGACTTCCAGGCATGAAAAATGTTTTGCAGTTATTATGGGAAAAGGCCAGGGATTTCTTGCAGAGAGCATTTACAGTTATATTTGTTGCAACTGTAATTGTCTGGTTTTTACAAAGCTTCAATCTGCACCTTAATCTTGTTACAGATTCAAAGGACAGCATACTTGCACTTATTGCGGGAATAATCGCACCTGTATTTGCACCTTTAGGACTAGGTGACTGGAGAATATGTACATCTTTGCTGTGTGGTGTCATGGCAAAGGAAAGTGTCGTATCAACAATGCAGATACTTTTTGGAACAGGCATACAGACAGCACTTTCGACAGCCGGTGCAGCAGCAATGCTTGTATTCAGCCTTCTGTACACACCTTGTATCGCAGCCATTGCCTCGGTTAAGCGTGAGCTTGGCGGAAAATGGGCTGTTATAATGGTCATGTGGCAGTGCCTGATTGCGTGGGTGATGGCATTTGTTGTACATGGTGTGGTGATGCTGTTCTAGGTTGTGATATTCTTTCTGTAATTTAAAGGTGTCAGACCTTCTCTTTTCTTAAATACTTCGGTAAGTTTTCCGGGGTAAGAAAAGCCTGTTTCAAGTGCTATCTGGGTAACAGATTTGGTTGTATTGGTAAGTAATGCTTTTGCATGATGAATTCTTACCATATTGAGATAATCTGAGTAGGTATGCCCTGTCTGAGACTTGAAAACTCTTGAAAAATGTGATGCAGAAAAGCCAACCATTTCTGCCATATAATCTATAGAAAAATGTTCATTATAGTGACTTTCTATAAAGCATACGCTCTCGGTGATTTCTTTCGAGAGCGTATTTTTGTATGTTATCGTGATTTTATCAAAGTGAATAACTGGAATAACATGCACTGTAGTGTAAATGTTTTGAATTCGGAATCACTTTCAAACACCTCTATCATGTCAAAAAGCAACTGTTCTACCTGTTTCGTGTGTTTTTCATCAAAAACATTAGAAGGATAAGCATACACAATGTCCATTATCTTTTCACCATAGATGTCTGTAAAAGGTTTAATAAATTCAGAGTTAAATTTCAAAAGGATACTTTCGTTAGGCTTGTCAGAGGCTGGAAATGTCTGATGATATCTTAACGGTGGAACTGTGCCAAGAGAACCAGCACCCTGTGTATAAGTCATAGTCGGAGTTATTGTGGTTCTGTCACCGCTGATATGGTAGCCCATAGAATAGAAATCGCGATTCATTTGCAGAAAGGGCATTTTATAATCAGCAGGCATTAATCTGTGTTTAATATAGAAGTTAGTTCCCTCTGGAATTGGATTTGGCATAATAATTATCCTCCCGTGTATAATCACAACCATAACAAATATATCTGAATGATGTCATGAAAAAGTAAAAATGTCAATGTGATATGGCGACATATGGTAATTTTTTAATTAAATATGCCTGTATAATGATTATATCAAATAAATAGAGGGGGAGGCAGAAATGAAGAATATACGCAGAATGAATATAACAGGACTGATTATAAAGGCTTGTCCTGTCCTGTTAATTGAAGTACTGATGGGGTTATGTGTTAATCTGTGCATAACAAAGGGAAACTCATATATAAGTAAGCTTGTTGATGCTATGGCACTTGGAAACTTTGAAATCAGCAGACATATAGTAGAAATATTTATACTTCTTGTGTTAGTTGGATTCGCAGCATCTTATATACAGAGATTCTGTGCAGGAACATTTGCAAATAAGGTGTGTACTGGTTACAGAGATGCTGTTACGGAAAAGCTGTATAAAGTAGAGTACAGATATATCGCGTCTAACAACACAGGCACAATACTTAATAAGATAATAGGGGATATTGGAACAGTGGAGAGTCTGCTTGATATAACATTTCCTGAGATACTGGCAGATTTTATAGCAACAGTAGTTTATGCAGTCTATATAGCCAGAATGAACCTGAAGCTATTTATTGTAATGATAGTTTCATATCCTGTTATTTTCTGGTTTGTAAATCTATTTGTAAAAAAGGTAAGAAAATATACCCTTATTTTCAGAAAAAAATCTGATGACATGGCAGATATTTCACAGAGTGTAGTGCATGGAATTATGGTTATAAGGGCATTCAGACTGGAAAAATTATTTAATGCCAAAATGAATAAGGCAGCAAGGGAGCTTGTTAAAAATGAAGAAAAGCGACAGATAATAAGTAACGCAGCAATAGTAGCAAGGCAGATGCTTCAATGGCTGCCTAATATTATATGTGCAGCATTTATAACAGGTCATGGAGAATTATCAATTGGTGAGCTTGTTGCATTTATATTAATACTTTCAAGATTTATTGACTGTTTTGTTGGTATGCCTTTCGCATTTGTTGATGCATCTATGTCACTGGCAAGTATTGACAGAATAGAAGATATTCTTGCACAGGAAGAGGAGGTTTCGGGAACATATACAGGAGATAATGAGTACTCTGGAAAAGATGTCATTACATTTGAAAATGTGGAATTTTCGTATGGAACTAAAAATGTGCTTGACGGAGTAAATCTTTCGATTGAGTGTGGCGATGATATCGGACTTATAGGCGAATCAGGCGGCGGAAAGAGTACATTAATGAACCTACTGTGTGGATTTTATGATGATTTTGCAGGTGAGATTAAGGTTTATGGAAAAGACATCAGAGAGTGGGATAAGGAGGCTTTAAGAGATAAAATAAGCCTTGTTTCGCAAGATGTTTTCCTGTTTCCTGTGAGTATTGAAGAAAATGTTGCATATGGAAAATGTGGAGCGACCAGAGAAGATGTTGAGAAGGCGTGTAAAGAAGCTAATATACATGAATTTATTGAATCACTGCCAGATGGATATAAGACAGTTATTGGTGAGCGTGGAACAAAGCTGTCTGGCGGTCAGAAGCAGAGATTATCCATAGCACGGGCTATATTAAAGGATGCACCGATAATGATAATGGATGAGCCTACTTCTTCAATTGATGTGGAAACAGAGAATGAGATACAAAAGGAAATTGAAAAAATCGGACATGACAAAACCTGTATAACAATCGCACACAGGCTTAATACGATAAAGCATTGTAACCATGTGTATAAGGTGGAGAATGGAAAGATAGCAGAAAGTGGGGTGAATCCATAATGAACAGTGTAAAAGTGTTTTTTAGAAGCATGCATAAAATGGGAAACAGAGCACCAATATATCTTCTTGCTATACTGGGAATGAGTGTAAGTTATGCAATGTTTTCTGTTATGGGTTCGCTTCTTATGAAAAATGTAGTGGATATGGCAGCAGCAGGACGGAATAATCTTTTAAAAACAGTTATTATTATAGTTCTTGCTGGCTTGATATTCTTACTTATATATGCCTGCTGTACAATAATATATAATGTTGAAGCCAAGAGAATATTTGGAGTTCTCTCAGAAGAGGTGCTTGATGAAGAGATACATCTGCCATTCAGTTATTATGAGAATCATCACAGTGGTGAGATAATATCGAAGGTTGCGTATGATCTTAACGGAATGGGTGCTATCTATGGTTCAAGATTCAGAAGAGTTGTTATGCCGATGTTACAGGTAATAGTGCTTCTTATACCTATGCTTATGTATTGCTGGCAGCTTGCCCTGTGTATGGTGCTTATCAACTGCGTTATAGTGTTTACTGACATGGTAACGCTGCCACGAATCGGACAGGTTAAGAAAAAGCTGTCTGAGATAAATAAGATAATGACACAGCATTTGTCAGATATGATACAGGGAATGTCAACGATAAGAATGTTTTCAGCAGGACATGCTAAGATTGATAAGGTAAAACAGAGTAACAGAAAATATTATAAAAGCAATAAGGCATACATAAGAATTACAGCGGTATTAGACAGCATTACAAATGGCTGTGATTTATTGTGCGGATTGTTATTTGTCCTGCTTGGGTTGTTTTTTGTGAATAAGGGAATCACAACATTTGGTGCGGTTGCAGCAATATATACTATGTATGGAAGTTTTTCAAAACAATTTCTTATGATTGGCAAATACATTCCAGAGTTGTCAGGTTGTCTTGCTAATGCAGAAAATATATTTGAATTTCTGGATACTAAGAGAGAACCGGAGAACTGGTATGATTCTGGTAATGATGATAAATGTGGTGACAGTAACCATGCTGTAGAGGTTAAAAATGTCACATTTTCATATAATAAAGAGCAGAATGTTCTTGATAATCTTTCACTTGATATTAATGTCAATGAATGTGTTGCAATAACCGGCTCTTCGGGCTGTGGAAAGACAACTCTGTCAAAGCTGATGCTTGGTTTATATCAGGTTGATGATGGTGATATAAGGCTGTTAGGAAAAAGCATAAAGAATCAGTCTTTGTCGGAAACCAGAGCAAATATTGCATATGTTCCGCAGGATGCTTATCTTTTTAATGGAACTGTTATGGAAAATATCAGATATGGCAATGCACAGGCAGGTGATGAAGAAGTGTATGAGGCAGCAAAGCTTGCAAATGCGCATGAATTCATTGAAAAGCTGGAAAATGGATATAATGAAATGGTAAATGATGGTGGAGTCAATTTCTCTGGCGGTCAGAGACAGAGACTTGCAATAGCAAGAGCGGTTGTAAGTGAAGCACCAATTATTATATTAGACGAAGCAACATCAGCACTTGATCCGGATTCAGAAAGAAAAGTCAATCAGGCATTGAGGAATATAAAGGGCAGGAAAACAATAATAATGATAGCGCACAGACCATCTACTATAGAGATGGCGGACAGGGTTATTAATATTGAGTGATGTATTATAGTTGTGGACCTTGAAAAACAGAATTGTTGAGGCAAAGTCCAATCGCTGAAGAATTTCGGAGAGGATTGGACTTCTGGAAGTAGATTTATTGCGCCAAGGTCCAAAAGATGAATAGTTGCGGAACCGATTGGACATCAGAGAGCAGAATTATTATGTCAAAGTCCAAACAGTGAAAAATTGAGAAGCAAATTGGACAGAGGGGAGTCGAACCCCTGCTCAAAAGTCCAAAATCATCAAAAGAACATAATGGATTGGACATCAGCAGACAAAATCAACGGCACAAAGTCCAAACACCGTCCTTTCAGCCACCACATTTAAACAAGCCATATACAGCACTCAAGTATAAATAAAACAAAACATACGCATATTATATGTATCTTTAATCACAAGGAGACATATAATATGCGTATTATTTTTTATGATTCGAAAAGTTACGACAAGCAGTCTTTTGATAAGGCGCTGAGGCATTTTAGTGATATATCTATTGAGTATATGGTAGCTGATTTAGATGAGAGGACAGCGGTGTACAGCAAGGAGTATGACGCTGTGTGTGCATTCGTTAATTCTGTTATTGATGCAGATGTGTTGAAGATTCTTTATGATAATGGAATCAGGCTGGTACTTATGCGGTGTGCAGGATTTAATAATGTTGATGTTAATGAGGCGGACAGGCTTGGCATAACTGTGATGAGAGTGCCGGGATATTCGCCGGAGGCGGTTGCGGAGCTTGCTATGGGGCTTGCACTTGCTGCGCAGCGAAGGATTCATAAAGCTTATATTAAGGTACGAGAAAATAATTTCAGCCTTCATGGGCTTACAGGTGTAACGCTTCATGGGAAAACTGCGGGAATTGTCGGAACTGGCAAGATTGGTGCGGCAATGTGCCGAATATGCAGGGGCTTTGGAATGAAGGTTATTGCGTATGACAAATATCATAATGAAAGTCTTGATTTTGTTGAGTATGTGGAGCTTGACAGGCTGCTTTCTGAAAGTGACCTTATATCGCTTCATTGTCCGCTTGATGACACCACATACCATCTGATTGATGAAAGAACGATAGAAATGATGAAAAATGGAATTATATTAGTCAATACTTCAAGAGGTGCAATAGTCAATACAGACGCACTTATCAAGGGTATCAGGGATATGAAGTTTCATGCAGTCGGGCTTGATGTGTATGAGGAGGAGTCTGATTATGTATTTGAAAATCTTGAAGATGATATATTACAACATTCAATAACGGCAAGGCTTCTGTCATTCCCGAATGTTATCGTAACCTCACATCAGGGCTTTCTTACAGAGGAGGCGCTTGATGCCATAAGCGAAACAACATTAAAGAACGCGAAAGCATTTATTTCAGGTGACATTACTGGTGAAAATGTGGTAAAATAATCTAAGATTATGCTAAAAGCAAGGAGCGGATGGTTATGAAATACATTTTTACTAATGGACATATCCTTGATGGAACTAAGGATATGAAAGTTTTAGATGGTCATTCTGTGCTTGTTGAAGATGACAAGATTACTGGTATTGTGAAGGGTAACACTGTACCAGACGGTTTTAAGGAAATTAATCTTGAGGGTAAATACCTTATGCCGGGTCTTATTAATATGCATGTTCATCTTGCAGGCAATGGAAAGCCACAGAAGAAACAGAGAGATAACGAAAAGACTGTTAAGATGCTTATGGGAACAGCACTTTCAAGGGCAGTGACATATAAGGTTGTAAAGGATTTTGCAAAGACAGAGCTTATGAGTGGCGTTACTACTATAAGAACTGTTGGAGGTCTGGCTGATTTTGATACAAGAGTAAGGGATGATATAAGAAATGGCAAGGCTGACGGACCAAGAATACTTGCAGCTAATGAAGGAATTTCTGTACCAGGTGGACATATGGCTGGTTCGGTTGCAGTAGCTGCTAATAATATAGATGAAGCACTTGTTCAGGTTGATATTGCAAAGAGCCAGAACGTTGACCTTATTAAGCTTATGATTACAGGTGGTGTACTCGATGCAAAGGCTAAGGGGGTTCCGGGTGAGCTTAAGATGAAACCTGAGATGGTTAAGGCTGTATGTGATAAGGCACATGCACTTGGATACAATGTTGCTGCACATGTAGAGTCGCCAGAGGGTGTAAGGGTTGCACTTGAAAATGGTGTTGATTCAATAGAGCATGGAGCAAAGCCTGATGATGAGATAATACATTTGTTTAAGGAGAATAATGCATTTTTATGCACAACATTATCACCTGCACTGCCATATGCTCTTTTTGACAGAAGCGTATCTAATGCGTCAGAGGTTGAGCAGTACAATGGCAATATCGTGTTTGAGGGAATAAAGGAATGTGCCAAGGCAGCAATTGCCAACAACATTCCGGTCGTACTTGGTAATGATGTTGGCTGTCCATGGATTACACAGTATGATTTCTGGAGAGAGCTTTATTATTTCCACAAATATGTAGGTGTAAGCAATGCATTTGCATTATACACAGCAACTCTTAACAGCGCTGTAATGGCTGGCATTGGGAATGTGACAGGTTCAGTTGAAGCCGGCAAATGTGCTGACCTGATTGTAACTAAGAATAATCCGTTAGATGATCTCAGGGCACTTCGTAACGTGGATTTAGTCATGGCACGAGGCAGATTGTACAATAATCCGAAGTTCAAAACGAAAAATATTGTCACTAAAGAACTGGATAAATTTTGCGATTTATGTTAATTTTATTAAAGAATTTTACTTAAAGGAATAAGATTATGAAGATAGGATTTGATAACGACAAATATTTAAAAATGCAGTCTGAGCATATTAAGGAGAGAATTGCCAAGTTTGACAATAAGTTATATCTTGAATTTGGTGGAAAGCTGTTTGATGATTATCATGCATCAAGAGTTCTTCCAGGATTTAAGCCGGATTCAAAGCTTCAGATGCTTTTACAGTTAAAGGATCAGGCGGAGGTTGTTATAGCAATCAGCGCAGAAGATATTGCAAGCAACAAGATTCGTGGTGATTATGGTATTACTTATGATCAGGAAGTTTTAAGACTTATTGACGCATTTACAGAATACGGACTTTTTGTTGGAAGCGTATGTATTACAAAGTATTTCCAGCAGCCGGATGTTGACAATTTCATTAAGGTGTTAGATGCTCATGGAATCAAGAATTTCAAGCATTACAAGATAGCAGGATACCCTAATGATGTTGCCAAGATTGTAAGTGACGAAGGATATGGAAAGAATGAATTCATTGAGACAAGCAGACCGCTTGTAGTTGTTACTGCACCTGGACCTGGAAGTGGAAAGATGGCTACATGTCTTTCACAGCTTTACCATGAATATAAGCATGGTGTTAAGGCTGGATATGCGAAGTTTGAGACATTCCCAATATGGAATATTCCACTTAAGCACCCTGTTAATCTTGCTTATGAGGCAGCGACAGCAGACCTTAACGATGTCAATATGATTGATCCTTTCCATTTGGAAGCCTATGGCAAGGTTGCCATTAATTATAACAGAGACGTTGAGATTTTCCCTGTCCTGCAGACGATATTTAAGACGATTTCAGGAACATCGCCTTATCAGTCGCCGACAGACATGGGTGTGAATATGGCCGGCAACTGTATTTTTGATGATGAAGCGGTGAAGAAAGCCGCCAGAGAAGAGATGATCCGCCGTTATTATATTGCCCTTTGTGAGCAGAAGAAGGGCAAGGAGAATAAGGCAGAGATCAGCAAGCTGGAAATGCTTCTGAACCAGGAAGGTCTTTCAACTGCAGATTATGCTGTTGCTGTTGCGGCTAAGACAACAGAAGAGGAGACAGGGGAACCGGCAGCAGCC
>OGOY01001537.1_pt1 | contig 24089 bp, 19 predicted proteins | sample 1552811 | NCBI WGS metagenome assembly OGOY01 (sample SAMEA2580132, study PRJEB22360) | human gut metagenome | biome: human gut; feature: human-associated habitat; material: faeces | place: Denmark | collected 2008/2010 | reverse complement strand
GTATTTCAGATTTTATGGGATATTTAAAAGGGAAAAGCACGCTAATGATTTACGATAGACATCCAGAGCTGCAAAGCAAATGGGACAAAGCTTTTTGGGCGAGAGGATACTATGTGGAGACAATCGGCAATATAACAGAGGAAGCCGTACAGAAATATATAAGAGAGCAAGCAGAAGACTCAAGAAGAGAGGATTCCAGTAGTACCGCTTTATAGCGAAGCCAGTAACAGTGCTTGCGATACCGCCCTTCGGGGCGAGCAGTAGTAATAGCCCTTTGGAGGGCTAATATTAAACCACCACTTGAAGTGGTGGTTGATAACTTAGTCAATCAGAGCTTACGGAAAACGGTAATTATTGCATCGAAAAAGATAATACAACCGGTCTCCCGACTCTCTATGTATACTTAGAGGGACCGGGCATGGTAGCTGTGGATATCGAGGTTCAGGATAATCCAAATGCAGAATTTTCGATCACAAAGAAGCCAGGAAGCAGTTCTTATTATATGCTGAACAGGACTACAGCAAAAGTCGGGGATCTGGTAACGGCGACCTTGACAGATGAAGGTGTCAGACGGATGAAGGAGATGCAGAACAAGAATGCATGCCTTACATACAGCGGTGGTTTACTTGTAGTTATTTACCCGCCGAAATTTACCGAATCCGACGGCAAATGGACGGCTTCCTTTCAGATGCCGGCACAGAATATTGAGACAAATGTGTATTTTGGGGACAAAGATAAAGTTACACTGAATGGTACGAATAAAGAGGTTGATTACGATGGTACGCCGAAGTCTGTTGGGGATGAAATTCAGGCAACGATAGGTGGACAGAATCTTTCGGAACAGTTTCAGGGCCAGTATGAGGTGTACTATGAAGGTGTGAACGGAACCGTTTATTCCAGCACAACGCCGCCGACCAATGCGGGAACGTATTCCTGTACGGTTAAGCTCCCGGACAGCAACGTATATTATAGGAGTGATCCGATTACGGTGCAACTGACGATCAAGAAGATAGCAACGAAGACTCCGAAAGCAGCGCAGGCAGCAGCGTGGACAGACACCAGCGTGACCTTGGAAGCACCGTCAGCATTTGTGGATGGAACTGCGATTCCGGCAGGATATGAACTGGAATACTGCGTGGATCAGGGAGAATGGCAGGATTCACCGGTATTTACCGGGCTGACACCGGAAACGACTTACAATTTCTATGTGAGACTCAAAGAAGGTGTCAATACGACGGCATCCGCAGCCAGCGAGGTGGTAACGGTCCAGACAAAGAAAGCATCGTCTGACCCGTCCAATCCGACGAAACCCAACCCGTCGAACCCGAATCCATCGACCCCAGGCAATCCGCAGGGAACGACCACTTCCGGCCGCGACAGAAGTACCAGCACATGGGTAAAAGAGAGCACCGGATGGCGCTACCGCCTGTCAAATGGTACATATCTGTCGGGAAGCCTGGTCCTGGATCCGGCGACCGGCAGGCAGGTTGAACAGGTTGTGTGGAAACAGCTCCGGGGCGCATGGTGGGCGTTTGGAGCCGACGGATACATCCGGACGGGCTGGGTCTATGATTACAGCGCAGGCAAATGGTACTATGTGGACGAAAACACAGGCATGCGGACGGGCTGGTATCTGGATCCGCAGGACGGCAGATGGTATTATCTGGATCCGGCAACGGGAGAGATGCTGACGGAGTGGCAGCTGATTCCGGATTTAGGATATGTATACTTAAATCCGTATGCACCGCAGCCGACCTGGTCGTATGATGAAGCATTAAAAACCTGGGTTTACATGGAGGGCGCAGGGCGTCCATACGGCTCCCTTTATATGGCTGAGTGGACACCGGACGGCTATTATGTAAATGCAGACGGTGTCTGGGAACCGGCCAGATAATCATTCATAAACCTGAAAACCTCCCAATATATTTAACAATAGGCAGCTATAGGCTATAAGTTAGATAAATTGGGAGGTTTTTTGCATGGAAGAAAAATTGGATGCCAGACCTCACAAGCTGGAGCTTCTGAACCGGGAAAAGGGGAGTGTGACGGGGATCCAGGATGTGGTGTCATTTGATGAGAACCAGATGATTCTCGATACAAACATGGGGCTTCTGACGGTTCGTGGGAAGGCGCTGCATGTGAGCCGTCTGACGTTGGAAAAGGGCGAAGTGGATATTGAGGGCGAGTTTGAAAGCTTTTCGTATTCCTGCAACGAGTCCCACCGGAAATCGCAGGAGTCGTTCTTTGGACGGTTGTTCCGTTAGGCGGTGGCGGATGAGCGGGACGGTGAGAGGGGAAATATGGCTGCTTGGCGGCAGTGTGTGTACGGGAATCGCGCTGATGATGATGTATGACGGGCTTAGGCTCTTCCGGTGGCTGGTACGGCACGGCTCGTTTTGGACAGGCATGGAGGATGCGGCGTATTGGCTCTTTGCCAGCTTTGCGACGTTCCGGCTTTTGTTCGGGCAGAATGACGGAGTTCTGCGCGGCTATGCGGTGGCGGGCGTGCTCGGCGGCATGGTGTTTTATGACCGGACGGGCAGCCGTCTTTTGTTTGCGGTATTGAAAAAATGCAGCGGATGGATTAAAATGAAAAGAAGAGGCAAAAAAAGCCAGAAGACCGGAAAGAAACGTACAACAAGGGGACAGGCAGAAAACATGGAAAGGAAGTGAGATGAGAATGCGTAGACAGATGTCGGAAGGCAGACCGGGTGGAAATGTGCGGAAAAAGAAAAAGGATAATTTAAACAACCGGATGGCGCTTGTGGGCGTTACGATGGTAGTGCTGAGTCTGGCGGTTGCCGTGCACATCAAGGGCATCGATCTCAAGGAAAAGGATAGGAGTTATTCAATTCGTGAGGAAAATCTGGAGGCGCAGGTTGCGAAGGAAGAAGAACGTGCCAAACAGCTTGAGGAATACCGCGTATACGTGCAGACCAAGCAGTATATCGAGAAGGTAGCGAAGGAGAAACTGGGGCTTGTAAACCGCAATGAGATCCTGCTCAAGCCGTCGAATCCGAATTAGACTTGCAGCACATCATAGAATGCCTGGAGTATGGCACACGGGGGAGCAGTGTTCATAGATAGGTCGGAAAATGTCGAAGTTTTCCCTGGTTTTGCTCTGTCCGTTTGACAAATATTTCTCTCCAGCCTGTATATAATGGCGTTATACAGGTTAGGAGGGATTTTTTGTGCTTAAACGGAGAACTTTACATAGAGATATGGCGGATGTCAACGTCTACACGGCAAGACGTTTAAAGAGCATGGCACTGTCGCTGGGCGGTCTGGCGCAGGCATTTGCGGATGAGATCGGCGGGCAGGGGCATCTGACGAAGGAGGACGGGCTGGCGGCAATGCAGACGGCGGCGTCGGCGGTATGCGGCGATTGTACACGGTGCAACCTGTATTATGGCAGCCGCCGGGACGACAGTTATTATCTCTATTATCTGCTTCGGACGTTCGAGCAGAAAGGGAAAATCGACCTGGAGGACATGCCTCGCCTGTTTCATGAGATCTGTTCCCAGAGAGAGGCATATTTGCGGGAATTGAACCGGAGTCTCGGGCGGGCGACGATGAATCTGGGGTGGAAAAACCGTTTTCTGGAAAGCCGGGACGCGGTGATCGTCCAGTTCCGGGAGCTGGCGGCGATTCTGGAGGAATTTTCCAACCAGATGGAACAGGCGGCGGATGTGACGGCATCCTGGGAGGAGGTGCTTTCAGGGATACTCCGCAGAAACCATCTGCGTGTGGACAACATGCTGGTGCTTCAATATGAAAATCAGCAGAAGGAGGCGTTTCTCACACTCCGCAGCGTCAACGGGCGATGCATGACGGCGCGGGATGTGGCGGAACTTCTGGGACGCGCGATCGCCGGAAGCCACTGGAGTGTGGCGAAAGACAGCAAAAGCCTGATCACCCGCAATGCGGCGACCTTCCGTTTTGTGGAAGAAGGTAAATACCGGATGGTGTACGGCATGGCGTGCAGCCCCAGGGAGGGTGAACCGATTTCAGGTGACACGTGTACGGTGCAGACCGGGCTTCCGGGGCAGGTGATTATGAGCTTGTCGGACGGCATGGGAAGCGGCAGAAGCGCCAGCGAGGACAGCGAGAAGGTCATTGAGCTGACCCAGCGCCTGCTGGAGACAGGATTTTCGGCACGATCGGCGCTCAAATTGGTAAATACGGTGCTTTTGCTGGCGGGCACGGAGCAGAATCCGGCAACAATCGATCTATGTTGTATCGATCTGGGGACAGGTGTGCTGGAAGCGATGAAGCTGGGCGCGGTGCCGACCTTTATTCTGGGGCGTGAGGGTGTTGAGTTGCTGGAAGCAGGCGGACTGCCGATGGGAATTGTACAGAACGCGGAGCCGGTTCTGATGTCGCGGAAAATGTGGGACGGCGAGAAAATCATTATGATAAGCGACGGCATTCTCGAAGCGATGCCGGGGGAACACAAGGAAGAGACGTTCATGGAATTTGTATCAAACCTTTCCGGCGGCAACCCGCAGGAACTGGCAGAACAGATCCTGGCGTTTGCGTCCGGGCTTTCGGACGGGGGTGTGGTGGATGACTGCACAGTGTTGGTCGGGACGGTGCTGGAACGTGGGTAAACGGTAGAATCTGGCAGGTTGAGAAATAAGGGGAGATCCGTTATACTGTGAAGGTACTGAACAGTTACGAGTGGATTTATTTTTAAGAGGGATAAAAAGAAATATAAAAGAATGCAGAAACAAACAGAAATTTATATGAAACAAAATCATATGACCAGGCCGGGGGATGGCGTTCTGGTCGGTTTATCCGGGGGAGCGGATTCCGTCGGTCTTTTGCTGGTACTCTGGAAGCTGCGGGAGACGTTTCAGATTTCCTTGCGGGCGATCCATGTCCATCACGGGCTGCGCGGCGCGGAGGCGGATCGGGACGCGGCATTTTCACGGATGCTGTGTGAACGGCTGGAAATTCCTTTTTATGAGTTCCGTATCGATGCGGCAAAAGAGGCGCTTGACCGGAAATGTTCCGTCGAGGAGGCGGGACGACTGGCACGGTACCGCCTGTATGAGGAGACGGCGCGGGCGTGGGAGGAAGAGATTCGGCGGGTTCATATCGCCACCGCCCATCATGCGGATGATAACGCGGAAACGGTTCTTTTTAACCTGTTCCGCGGAAGCGGTCTGACCGGGCTTTCCGGCATTGCTCCGGTGCGGGGGCGCATCATCCGTCCTCTTCTCTGGGCGCAGCGGAGCGAGATTCAGACCTGGCTGCGGCAGCAGGGACAGGACTGGGTCGAGGACTCGACGAACCAGGAGAGTGAATACAGCCGCAATTGGCTTCGGAATGAACTGCTTCCAGCGGTAGAAGAGCGCCTGAATGCACAGGCAGTCCGTCATATCGACCAGGCGGGCAGACGCATCCGGCAGGCAGATGCCTATCTGGAAGAGGTGGCAGAAGAATGGCTTCAAAAGCATGCACCGGACGGAAAGGCGGATGCCAAAGCGCTGGCAGAACAGGCGGAGATTGTGCAGGGTTATATCGTGCGGCGGTTGTTTTTAAAGAGCAAAATGCCGCTCCGGGACGTGACGGAGACGCATGTGCAGGCGGTGCGGGAACTTCTGCACCAGGGAACCGGAAAGAGTATTTCGCTGCCGCATGGGTTCCGGGCGGTAAATATATATGGATTTCTTGAAGTGCGCCCGCTTAGTCATCCAGGGGAAAGAAAAGGGGTTTTGCTTCCGGGCATCCAGAATGGGAATCTTTTGCAGATGCATACTTTCCCCTGTGAAAATGGGAATGAATTTCCGAAAAACCAGTATACGAAATGGTTTGACTATGATAAAATAAAAGGTACCTTATCGCTGAGACACCGGCAGCCAGGGGACTACCTGACACTGCCGTCCGGCGGTCGGAAGACGCTGAAATCCTGGATGATCGATGAGAAAATTCCGAGACAGGAGCGGGAGGAAATCTGGCTTCTGGCGGAAGAAAAACATATCCTGTGGATAGTGGGGCACCGGATCAGCGCATATTATAAGATAACAGAACAGACAAAAACCATCCTTGAGGTGGAATTTAACGGAGGAAAAAGCAGTGGCTGATAAGATTCGTGTATTATTAACAGAAGAAGAAGTAAACAAGAAGATCAGTGAAGTGGCAGCACAGATCAACAAAGATTATGAGGGAAAGGAAGTCCACCTGATCTGTATCTTAAAGGGCGGCGTATTCTTTACCTGCGAACTGGCAAAACGCCTGACTATTCCGGTTTCCCTGGATTTCATGTCTGTATCCAGCTACGGTTCTGGCACCAAGTCAAGCGGTGTGGTAAAGATTATCAAGGATCTGGACGAGCCGCTGGAGGGCAAGAATGTCATCATCGTGGAGGACATCATCGATTCCGGACGCACCCTGGCATATCTGATCGAGGTATTAAAACAAAGAAATCCGAAAAATATTGAGCTGTGCACCCTGCTTGACAAGCCGGAGCGCCGCGTGAAAAAACAGGTTCAGGTTAAATATACCTGCTTTACAATCCCGGATGAGTTTGTCGTAGGTTACGGTCTGGATTACGATCAGAAATACCGCAACCTGCCGTATATCGGTGTTGTGGAAGTATAAGGAGGAAGCCAGTTGAAACAACGTCAGTCGATGGGAGGCGTGGGGCTTCTGATCCTCATGCTGCTCGTTATCATGTTTTTCTCGTTGAAAGTCCCTGGAATGGCGACGGAGCGGGAATTAAGCTATCCGGAGTTCATGGTATATCTGGAAAATAAGACCGTAGAGAGCGCACAGATCCGCCCGAACCGCGAGGTGCCGACCGGTGAGGTTGTTTTTGAGACAACCTCCGGCGACCGGGAGGAATTCAATGTGCTGGATGTGAAGGAAGTAGAGATGGCGCTGCGCAAGGCGGGGGTTCCGTACACGACCACCAGCGTCCGCCAGGATAGCTATTTTATGACGGTGATCTTGCCGATCGCTTTGTCCGCAGGCGTCCTGATCTTCCTGTTTATGTTTATCAATTCCCGTTCCGGCGGCGGGGCAAATGCCAAGATGATGAATTTTGGACGCAGCCGTGCCCGGATGGTATCGACCAGCAAGGTCAACTTTACCAAAGTTGCCGGTCTGGAAGAGGAGAAAGAGGAACTGGAGGAGATCGTAGATTTCCTGAAAAATCCGCAGAAATACACTGGCGTCGGGGCGCGCATCCCGAAGGGCGTGATCTTAGTCGGACCTCCAGGAACCGGTAAAACCCTGCTTGCCAAAGCGGTGGCGGGTGAGGCAGGCGTTCCGTTCTTCTCGATTTCCGGTTCGGATTTTGTTGAAATGTTCGTCGGTGTTGGCGCATCCCGTGTCCGCGACTTGTTTGAGGAAGCCAAGAAAAATGCCCCGTGTATTGTCTTTATCGATGAGATCGATGCGGTTGCCAGACAGCGTGGTACCGGCATGGGCGGCGGTCACGACGAGCGAGAGCAGACGCTCAATCAGCTTTTAGTTGAGATGGATGGTTTCGGAGTCAATGAGGGCATCATCGTCATGGCGGCGACAAACCGCGTGGATATTCTCGACCCGGCGATTCTGCGGCCGGGCAGATTTGACCGAAAGGTGGCAGTCGGACGACCGGACGTCAAGGGGCGCGAGGAGATTCTCGGCGTTCATACGAAGGAAAAACCGCTGGGCGAGGATGTGGATTTACACCGCATCGCGCAGACAACCGCTGGATTTACCGGAGCCGATCTGGAAAATCTGATGAATGAGGCGGCGATCAATACCGCAAAAGAGGGACGTAAGTTCCTGACCCAGACGGATATTGAGAAAGCCTTTATTAAAGTGGGAATCGGTGCTGAGAAGCGCAGCAAGGTGATTTCCGAGAAAGACAAGAAGATTACCGCATACCATGAGGCGGGTCATGCGATTCTGTTCCATGTCCTCCCGGATGTGGGACCGGTTCACACCGTTTCGATCATTCCGACCGGTGTCGGTGCGGCAGGCTATACGATGCCGCTTCCGGAGCAGGATGAGCTTCATATGACGAAGGGCAGAATGCTTCAAAATATCATGGTTTCGTTGGGCGGACGAATCGCCGAGGAGATTATCTTTGACGACATCACGACCGGCGCCTCCCAGGATATCAAGCAGGCGACCTCGATGGCGCGCGCGATGGTAACCGAGTACGGTATGTCAGAAAAACTGGGCATGATCAACTACGGTGGAGACAACAACGAGGTCTTTATTGGCCGCGACCTGGCGCATACGAGAACCTACAGTGAGGAAGTGGCGAGCGAGATCGACAGCGAGGTAAAACGCATCATCGACGAATGCTATGCCAAGGCAAAACAGATCATTCTCGATCACGAGGATGTCCTTCATTCCTGCTGTGCCCTGCTGATGGAGAAAGAGAAGATCGGTCAGGCTGAGTTTGAAGCGCTGTTCCAGGATGGAGAAAAGCCGTCAGGGGAAGCTGAAACTCCGGTGACAGAAGCATAAAAAGTTCAAAGCATGAAACAGGTCTGGAAATAAGCCTTCTTTTATGCAAATTTCGGGCGGATTTTGCTGGACATTTCGGGAGAGAATGTTGATTTGCACAAAAAAGAAATCGAAATAAAACGATGTTTGTGCACACTTATTTCTGCTCCTATGCTATTATAATAGACGTAACCCCCCCCAATACATTATATAGTTTTTGCTACACCCCATAAAACGAAATACCTTCTCCTAAAAAGGTCAGCTACCCCGCTGACCTTTTTTATTTCATAGGAAATTATGTACTATGAAACCAAAAACGCTCCGCGAGGATGCGCACTCGCGCGAAGCAGAAACAGGTCGCAAGCGACCGCGCTCGGCGCGAGAATGTGCCAAGGCACATTCTTTTTTATTACCTAAAATTAGGGGCGTGAAAATAACTTGTGTAATTTTGGGAAATCCTGTAAAATATGGGCAGAAAATAACATGATTGTGAAAGCGGTGAAACCGCTGGAAAGGGAAACAGATGGAGCAGATCAATCGCGACGCGCTATTTTGCGACGAGACAGAGGATTACCGTTGTCCTTCGGAGGCAGATGCGGGTGAAGTCGTTACATTTTATTTCAGAACAGAGAAAAATGGAGCAGATGCGGTTGTACTGCTGGAATATGACCCGGAGACCGGGGCGCTTTTGCAGGAGTGGCAGATGAAACGGCTTTCGTGGGAGTGCTGTGCTGGCAGCGTTGGGAACGGTGCAGATACAAATCGAGGCATAGATGGTAGCGGTATGGCTGACAAGTCAGACGGCCGTTTTGATTACTACAGCTGTGCGCTGACTCTGGGAACGAAAACATTTTCGTATGTATTTCAGGTAACCTGGGGCGAGAACGTCTGTCTTTACAACCGGATCGGGCTGACAGAGGATGCGGCGGCGCACCCGTTCCGCCTGATTCCGGGATTTCATGTGCCGGAGTGGAGCAAGGGCGCGCTGATGTATCAGATCTATGTGGATCGGTTCTGCAACGGCGATCCTACAAACGATACGGAAACCAATGAATATATTTATCTGAAAAAGCCGGTCACCCGGGTGACGGACTGGAAGGAACCGATCAGTACACTCGATGTGGGACGGTTTTACGGCGGTGATCTGCAGGGTGTTTTAGATAAACTTGATTATTTAAAGAGTCTCAAGATAGAAGCAATCTACTTAAATCCGGTATTTGTATCACCGTCGAACCATAAGTATGACTGTCAGGACTACGACCATATCGATCCGCATTATGGAGTGATTCTGGAGGACGCAGACGGGCTGGTGTGCCCGGAAGACACGGACAATGACCGCGCACATAAATATATGACGCGGACGGCGGATGAGCAGAACCTGGAGGCAAGCGATGCCTTTTTTGCCCGCCTGATTGAGGAAGCACACAAGCGGGGAATCCGGGTGCTGGTGGACGGTGTGTTCAACCATTGTGGTTCTTTCAATAAATGGCTGGATGCGGAACTTTTGTACCAGCACGCGGGCGGCTATCCGCAGGGGGCATATGTCTCGGAGGACAGCCCGTATCGCTATTTTTTCCAGTTTCACAATGAAAATGCCTGGCCGTTTAATGACAGCTACGATGGCTGGTGGGGACACGCGACGCTTCCGAAGCTCAATTACGAGGAATCGCCGGAATTGTACCAGTACATTCTGGGAATTGCGAAAAAATGGGTGTCGGCGCCGTTTGGAGCAGATGGCTGGCGGCTGGATGTGGCGGCAGATTTGGGGCGGAGCGCCGGGATGAACCATCAGTTCTGGCGTGATTTCCGCGCGGCAGTCAAGGAGGCAAATCCGGAGGCGGTCATGATCGCGGAACATTACGGCAGCCCGTATGACTGGCTGAAGGGCGATCAGTGGGATACGGTCATGAATTATGATGCGTTTATGGAGCCGCTGTCATGGTTTCTGACCGGGATGGAGAAGCACAGTGACGAAGAAAATCCGGCGCTGTTTGGGGATGGATGCGCCTTTTTTGAGGCGATGCGCTACCATATGAGTGAAATGCCGACGGCTTCCGTGCAGTGTGCGATGAACGAGCTGTCCAACCACGATCACTCCCGCTTTATGACGCGGACAAACCGCCGGGTGGGCCGTCTTGCGTCGGCAGGTGCAAAAGCAGCGGAGGAAGGCATCAGCTATGGCATTTTCCGCCAGGGTGTTGTCATGCAGATGACCTGGCCGGGCGCACCGACGATCTATTACGGTGACGAAGCGGGCGTCTGTGGATGGACCGATCCGGACAGCCGCCGGACGTACCCGTGGGGCGGGGAAAACCTGGAGCTGATCGAGTTCCACCGCTACATGAGCGGCATACGGAAACGCTGTCCGGCATTTAGAAATGGTTCCCTGAAAGCGCTGGCGGCGGGAGATGGCTATATTGCCTATGGACGTTTTCAGAGTGCTCAGAGAGCTGGCGGCGCGTGCTGCGGCGTGACGGCGGTCAATACAGGTGATGACTGGCTGACGCTCAAGATTCCGGTCTGGCAGATCGGGGCGCGCGACGGGGCGGTCCTGCGCCGGGAAATGATGACCTATGAGGACGGTTACAACGCCGGACAGGTTGAACATGAGGTAAAGGACGGCTATATCGAGGTGAAAATCCCACCGGTCGGAAGTATCGTTTTGACGGGAAATGATACGGCATTGTAGGAAATGCGGCTTCGACAAGATATATGATTTCTGGCAGTTGAGCGAGAAGAATCAAAAGCAGGAAAAAATGGAAATAAAAATATTAAATAAAATATATAAAAACACTTGCTTTTTTGAGACGGCCATGCTATAATCTTCAACTGTCAGAGCAATTTTGGATGGGTTCCCGAGTGGCCAAAGGGGGCAGACTGTAAATCTGTTGCGTCTCGCTTCGGTGGTTCGAATCCACCTCCATCCATTTGGCTTTGTGCCAGTCATGAGTAATCATGATGCCGGCGTGGCGGAACTGGCAGACGCACAGGACTTAAAATCCTGCGAGGGTTAAACTTCGTACCGGTTCGATTCCGGTCGCCGGCAGTATCGGGAACAGTTTTTAACTGTTCCCGATTTTGCGTTATACGGACGTATTTGCAGCGTTGGTTTATATCGGGATATAGAAATCCTGTCATAAACCGGCGCTTCTTTTGCATATAATACAAAGCAAAGGAGTGAAAACATGTCTGCATATCATCGGTTAATATCATATATCTATGCATACGAGGGCGGAATCAAAGGGAAAAATACGGGATTTGCGAAATTGGAGACGCGGGGAACTTCCTGCCGGATTCAGGTCAGCGTCCGCCGTGTCTTTGCGGGCGGCAGCCCGATCGGCGTATACCTTCTGGCAGGGCAGGAGGAGATCCGTATCGGCACCCTGTTTGTCCGTGGCGGAAATGGGGAGTTCCGTGCCGTCGTCAATTGTGAAAATATTGAAGGAAGCGGCTGCAATATGGAAGAGTGCTGTGGTCTGACTCTTCATGAGACGGACAGCGCATGGCGTGCCTATACGACGATCTGGGAAGATGCCGTCGCGCATGCGGCAGAGGTTGAGCTGGCGGATGTGACTGCTGAGAAAGTGCGGGAGCAGGAAGCAGAGAAAGAAGAGGCAACGCGGAAACTGGCAGAGAATGTATCTGGGGAAGTGAACAGCGCGTCTGTAGGGAAAGAAAAATTGGATGAGGCGTCAGAACTTACCCGGTCGGGAGAAATGGAGAGTCAGGACACATCCACGGAGACAGAGAAGAAAGAAGCTGTGAATATAAACGAAACGGACTTCGGAATCAGCCAGCCCCAGCCAGAAAAGCTGGAGGATTCAAACCTGGAGATTTTCGAGGACACGGAAACCATGGAAGCGGTTCCAGATATCTCAGAAACATCCGATCATCAAGAGGCAGAAATTGTTCAGGAAGCGCAAACAGAAACACCGCAGGAGAGTTTTCAGGAATCCAATCAGGAAGCGCAAACGGAGACACCGAAGGAAAGTTTTCAGGAATCCTATCAGGAAGCACAGACAGAAGCACGGCGGAAAGATTCTCAAGAATCCACCCGGGAAGTCCGGAAAGAGGCGCTTCCAGATTCTCCACCAGACCATCAAGAGGCATTTCAGTCAGACTCTCAAAATCAAAAACAACCGCAACCAGATTCATCCAAGGAATTTTCGAAAGAAGATCCCGCTGAGTCCCTCTGGAACCGTCTGCGTGCTGCCTATCCTAAAGTAACCGCCTTCGAATGCGCCGACGGCTGCGAGATTCTGGTAATCAAACCGCAGGATATCGGGCTTTTGCCGCGGGAAAACTGGGTGTATGGAAATAACAGCTTTCTTCTGCACGGTTACTACAACTACCGATATCTGATTCTGGCGAGACTGGGGAAACCCAGCGAACGGGGGCGCTACATTCTGGGCGTGCCGGGACATTATGGAAACAATGAAAAATATATGGCGGCGATGTTCGGCTTTGACCGCTTTGTCCGTTCCACCCGCCAGCCGCCGCGCGATAGCCGGTTCGGGTATTGGTATACGGATTTGAATTTTACATAAATCAGCCGATCTTCCTGAGGGACTCTTGACAAAGTGCGGTCTTTCTGGGTAGGATGGACAGAGAGATAAAACAAGAAAGAGGAAAAACAGTGGCAGCAAAATTGACACGGGAAGAGAAATATATGAAAGCGGCGATCCGCGAAGCGAAGAAAGCCTGGGCGCTCGGAGAAGTGCCGATCGGCTGCGTGATCGTGTATGAGGACAAAATCATCGGCAGGGGTTACAACCGCCGGATGGTCGATCATAGCGCGCTGGCACATGCGGAGATCGCGGCAATCAAAAAAGCGTGCAAGCGCATGGGCGACTGGCGCCTGGAAGAATGCGAGCTGTACGTGACGCTGGAACCGTGCCCGATGTGCGCAGGGGCGATCGTGCAGGCGCGGATTCCAAAAGTTTACATCGGTTCCATGAACCCGAAAGCCGGCTGTGCCGGTTCGGTACTGAATCTTCTGGATGAAAAAGGATTCAATCATCAGGTGGAGACAGAAGAAGGACTTTTGGGCGAGGAATGTTCGATGATGTTGAAAGAATTTTTCAAAGAATTGCGTGAAAAGAGAAAAAAGAAGAAAGAAGAAAAAGCTGGTGAATGATTTCTACCAGCTTTTTTGCATTCCATATTTCCCATTCAAACCGAAAAATACAGTCCTTATTTGATTACGTGGATCCAGCCCTCCGGAGCTTTGATGTGACCCATCTGGATGCCGGTCAGTGTCTCGTAGAGTTTCTGGGTAATCGGACCCATCTTCTCCATACCTGCCGGGAAGCAGATTTCCTTGCCGTGGTCAACGATCTTGCCAACCGGGGAGATAACAGCTGCGGTACCGCACAGACCGCACTCTGCGAAATCTTTTACTTCGTCTAAGTATACTTCACGCTCTTCGGTCTCCATGCCAAGGTAATCTCTTGCAACCTGCAGGATAGAACGGCGTGTGATGGACGGAAGGATGCTGTTGGACTTCGGAGTTACCAGCTTGCCGTCTTTGGTGATAAAGATAACGTTTGCGCCGCCGGTCTCCTCGATCTTGGTACGTGTCTGCGGATCCAGGTAGATGTTCTCATCGAAACCGTTCTTATGAGCATCGACGATCGCATGCAGGCTCATCGCATAGTTTAATCCGGCTTTGATGTGACCGGTTCCGTGAGGTGCTGCACGGTCGAAATCGCTGACGCGGATGGTGATCGGTTTAGCGCCGCCCTTGAAGTACGGGCCAACCGGTGTACAGAATACGCGGAACTGATAGATGTTTGCCGGTTTAACGCCGATGATGGAATCATAACCAAACATATACGGGCGGATGTACAGGGTTGCACCGGAACCATACGGCGGTACGAATGCTGCGTTGGCTTCTACTACTTTTGTGATGGCGTCTACGAAGCGCTCCTTCGGGAATGGCGGCATTTCAAGACCTTTTGCGGAATTCTCCATACGCTCGCCGTTTAAGTCAGGACGGAACGTAACGATATGGCCGTCCTCGGTCGTATACGCTTTCAGACCCTCGAAGCAAGTCTGTGCATACTGCAGAACACAGGCACATTCATTCAAGGTAATATTCGGGTCGGAGGTAAGGGCGCCTTCGTCCCAGGAACCATTCTGGTACATGGAAACATAGCGGTAATCCGTTGGCATATAGCCGAAACCGATGTTGCTCCAGTCGATATTTTTCTTTTCCATAATCGTTGCTCCAATCTTACAGAATTTTATGATTTAGTAACTGTTTGACTTTTTGCAGTCGCTAGATTTATACCTATTATAATAATTTCTTTCTTTTGTTGCAAGATTCTGGGATAAAAAATGATAAAAAAACAATAAAATGTATTCTTGTGTATTTTTATACAATGCTTGTTAGTCAAGCTCCGGCTTGACAAAACGGCGGCTGCCATGTATACTAAACAGGCTGACGGTCTGCAGGTCATTCCGTCATATAAGATCAAGTCATAAAGTTTCCGCACAGCCGGGGAGTTAGCGGTGCCCTGTACCTGCAATCCGCTATAGCAGGGGTGTTGTCCGACCGAGGGCGTTTTTACTGTGGGGCTGCCCCTGAAAAGTGGCGTTGAAGTCTGGGTCTTGCGCAACAGAAATCTGTGAACCGTGTCAGGGCAGGAATGCAGCAGCACTAAGCAGAAGCTTCTGTGTGCCGCAAGGCAGCCTGGACCGAGTTAACTGTCAGGGTAACGTCCATGGCATACGTTCGAAGCCGGGCGTGCGGATTTTTTTATTTCATAGGAAATTGCTTCCTATGAAATAAAAAATAGAAAATAATAGATACAGAAACAAGCATTTTTGCAGGTGTGTGAATATAGCCGGGATATGTGGAATTTGATTTGCCAGGGGGTAGGAATACCGTGCCGAAGCAGATTAAAAGCGCGTATCCCGGTATTTTTATGTCTATGATATTTGTAAGGAATTTTTTCTTGCCCGCGGGATATGATTGTATTATAATTACAAAATGGGTGTAGTTTATCCTGATATGGGGGTTGTTGGAAACTTAGAATAAGGGTAACTGTGAAGGTACTGGACGGTTATGAAGAAAGGGAAAGCGCTCATGAGAAGAATCGGTATGTTAACCAGCGGCGGCGACTGCCAGAGCTTAAATGCGACGATGCGAGGCGTGGCAAAATCGCTGTACAAGATGTTCGATGACATAGAGATAGTTGGATTTGAAGACGGCTATAAAGGTCTTATGTATGCAGACTACCGGATTATGAAACAGTCGGATTTTTCCGGGATTCTGACACGCGGAGGTACGATTCTGGGAACTTCCAGACAGCCTTTCAAGCTGATGCGGATGCCGGACGAGAACGGTCTGGATAAAGTGGAAGCGATGAAACACACCTATTACAAGCTGAAATTGGAATGCCTCGTCATTTTAGGCGGCAACGGCAGCCAGAAGACGGCAAATCTGCTGCGGGAGGAAGGACTCAATATCGTTTCTCTTCCGAAGACCATAGACAACGATCTCTGGGGCAGCGATCTTACGTTTGGATTCCATAGTGCGGTTGATGTAGCGACCAATGCCATCGACTGTATTCATACGACGGCGGCGTCTCATGGCAGAGTCTTCATCGTGGAGATCATGGGCCACAAGGTGGGATGGCTGGCGCTCTATGCAGGCATCGCGGGCGGAGCTGACATCATTCTCCTGCCGGAGATCCCGTATGATATTGATGTGGTGGTAAATGCGATCCGCAGCCGTACTAAAAATGGCAAGAATTTCACGATTCTGGCGGTCGCAGAGGGCGCGATTTCCAAGGAAAATGCAGCCCTGACCAAGAAAGAATTAAAAGAAAAGAAGAAAAATGGACCGGTTTATCCGTCGGTCGCTTACGAGCTGGGCGCCCAGATTTCCGAGCGGACGGGGCAGGAGATCCGTGTAACGGTTCCGGGGCATATGCAGCGCGGAGGCGAGCCATGCCCGTATGATCGCGTGATTGCGACGCGCCTCGGCGCGGAGGCAGCAGAGATGATCCGCCGCAAAGAATACGGCTATATGGTTGCTTTAAACAACAATAAGATTGAAAAAATTCCGCTCGCGGACATTGCCGGTAAATTAAAGATGGTCGATCCGAAGAGCGATATTATCCGGGAAGCTAAGGATGTAGGCATCAGCTTCGGCGACGAATAGTAAGGAAGTAGTAGTTTATGTCATATACAGCACTGTACAGAAAATGGCGTCCGACGTCCTTTGAAGAGGTCCGGGGTCAGGACCATATCGTAAAGACCTTGAAAAATCAGATCAACTCCGGGCGGATCGGGCACGCGTACCTCTTCTGCGGGACGCGCGGAACCGGTAAGACGAGTATTGCCAAGATCTTTGCACGGGCAGTCAACTGTGAACATCCGGTGGACGGCAGCCCCTGCGGCGAGTGCAGTATGTGCCGCCAGATTGCGGAAGGAGCTTCCCTCAATGTGGTGGAGATCGATGCGGCATCCAACAATGGTGTGGAAAATATCCGCGATATCCGGGAGCAGGTGCAGTACCCGCCGACGGATGGGCGCTACCGCGTCTACATCATTGACGAGGTTCATATGCTTTCGATCGGCGCGTTCAATGCGCTCTTAAAGACGCTGGAAGAACCGCCGTCCTACGTTATATTTATCTTGGCGACGACGGAGGTCCACAAGATCCCGATCACGATCCTGTCCCGATGCCAGAGATATGATTTCAAGCGGATCTCGATCGATACCATCGCGGGACGGCTGGCGGAGCTGACGCAGGCGGAGCAGATCGATGTAGACGATCGGGCACTTAGGTATGTGGCACGTGCGGCGGATGGCTCGATGCGAGATGCGTTAAGTCTTCTCGATCAGTGCGTGGCGTTCCATTTCGGGGAAAAGCTGACGTATGACAATGTGCTCGAGGTGTTGGGCGCGGTCGATAACCGCGTGTTCAGCAAGCTGTTTCAGGCGGTGCTTGCAAGTGATACGAAGGCGTGCATCCGTGAGATTGAGGAAATGATCATCCAGGGACGCGATCTTTCGCAGCTCGTCAACGATTTCGTCTGGTATATGCGAAATCTCCTGATTGCCAAGACGACCGACGAACCGGGCGATATGCTCGATATGTCGGAGGAAAATCTGGCAGTTTTAAAGGAAGAGGCGGCAGGCGTTGATACGGAAACGCTGATGCGTTACATCCGTATTTTCTCGGAGCTTTCCGGGCAGCTGCGCTACGCGTCGCAGAAGCGGATTCTGGTGGAGATTGCCTTTATCAAGCTGACAACGCCGTCGATGGAACAGAATCTTGATTCCATTTTACAGCGGATTACGCTATTAGAGCAGAAAATGCAGGAAATGCCGGACAATCTACAGAAACTGGCGTCCCTTGCACCGGCAGCGGGGCAGGCGGCATCCTCCAAAACGGCTGTGGTGGAAACGCCGCCTGAGCCGAAGACGGTATCCCTTCCGCCGGCACAGTACGAAGATCTGATGCTGATGCGGAAAGAATGGGGACGGATTGCGTCCCTGAGCCAGCTTGTGGGTTCGATTAGACTCAGTCTTCCCAAGACAAGTGTAGAACCGGCGGGCGAAGGCTGCCTTTGCATTGTGTGTACAGATGAAAATACGTTTGGAATTATCAATCGGGAGCCTGAGCTTAAAAATTTGCAGGAAGTAGTGCAAGAAAAATACAAAAAGACTCTGCAATTTAAAGTCCGTTTAGAATCATCTGCTGTGCCGCAAAGAACGGTTTATGTCAGTGATGAGGATTTAAAGAACGCAATCCATACCGATGTGATTGTCGAAGAGGATGATTCCGTGTAGTGGAGCTTGCCAAAGATGAGCCTTGTTTTGTAATGCAAGAAGCTGTGATTAAATGCAGATAAATGATATTAGTGGGTTTATATGATATATAGAACCGGCTGCAATCGGCAGCCAGTCTGAATATAAATAAAAAGAAGTGAAAGAGAGGAATGACACCATGGCAAAACGTGGCGGTTTCCCAGGCGGTATGCCGGGCAATATGAACAATTTAATGAAGCAGGCGCAGAGAATGCAGCGCCAGATGGAAGAGAAGCAGAAAGAGCTGGAGGAGAAGCAGTACAGCGCATCCGCAGGCGGCGGCGCTGTAACCGTGACCGTATCTGGTAAAAAAGAGGTTCTTTCCGTGAAACTGTCTGAGGAAGTAGTGGATCCGGATGATATCGAGATGTTAGAGGATCTGATCGTGGCGGCGACCAACGAGGCATTCCGTCAGGCGGAAGAGGACAGCAGCCAGATGATGTCCCAGTTGACCGGTGGCCTTGGCGGTCTGGGAGGCGGATTCCCGTTTTAAGCGATGGATTATTACAGCAGTCAGATTAGCAAGCTAATCGAAGAATTGTCAAAACTTCCCGGAATCGGAAGTAAATCGGCGCAGCGTCTTGCATTTCATATCATCAATATGCCGGAAGAACAGGTCAGGCACTTGTCTGGCGCGATTCTGGAAGCCAAGCAGAATGTGCGTTACTGCAAGGAGTGCTGCACATTGACGGATAAGGAACTGTGCCCGATCTGCAGCAGCGACCGGCGAGATCATGAGACGATCATGGTGGTGGAAAATACGCGCGATCTGGCGGCATATGAGAAGACAGGAAAATACAACGGGGTCTATCATGTGCTGCATGGGGCGATCTCCCCGATGCTGGGGATCGGGCCGGGCGACATCCGGCTCAAGGAGCTGATGACTCGCCTGCAGAAAGAGGAGGTTCGTGAGGTCATTATCGCAACCAACTCAAGCCTGGAGGGCGAGACGACCGCGATGTATTTGAGCAAGCTGATTAAGCCGACAGGGATCCGGGTGACGCGAATCGCCAGCGGCGTTCCGGTCGGGGGCGACTTGGAATATATTGATGAGGTAACGCTTCTGCGCGCGCTGGATGGGCGTACAGAGCTGTAGCCGGTGAGCAAATAAAACGTTACTGGGCACGTATGCGTGAACAGTAACAATAAAACTTCTGCCGCGGCAGGAAGTTAGGAGATGCATAAGATGGATAAATACGAGTTTAACATCAAGGTAGAGCAGATTAAGAAACTGGTCAACAAGGGAGATTTCGAGACGGCGATGAAGATCGCCGATACCATCGACTGGCGTCGTGTACGCAGCACCAGCCTGCTTACGATGATTTCCCAGATTTATGAGAAAAATGCAGAGTATCAGGATGCCAAGGATATTTTATTGCTGGCATATGAGAGAGCGCCGCTTGGAAAGGGGCTTTTATATAAGCTGACTGACCTTGCATTGCGTGAAAATAATATTCAGGAGGCAGAGGCATATTACCGGGAGTTCTGTGAGCTGTCCGGCGATGACCCGCGCCAGTACCTGCTTCGTTTTCTGATTCTGGAGGCGAAGGATGCGCCGTTAGAGCAGCAGATCAATTCTCTGGAGAGATATTGTCAGGAAGAGTTGGATGAGAAATGGCTGTACCACCTGGCAGAGCTTTATCATCAGGCGAACCAGGCGGACGACTGTGTGCGGATCTGCGACAAGATCATGCTGATGTTCGGTCTTGGCAAATATGTGGACAAGGCAATGGAACTGAAACTTCAGTATGCGCCGCTGACGAAATATCAGATGGATCTGGTGGAAAACCGCGAGAAGTACGAAGAGAAGCTGCGTGCGGTGGAAGAAGAGTACAAGAACGGTACATACCGCAAGCCGGAGCCGGAAGGAGAGTATCTGGATACGGATGAGCCGGAGGCAGAGCTGGACGACGAACCGGAGAATGAGCCGGAGGGACAGCCAGAGCAGGCAGAGCCAGAAGAGAAGGCTGGAAAACCGAAAGCTGAGACAAAACCGGCGGACGAGAAAGTAGAAAAGGCTACGCTGGACGAGGATGTAGTAGCAAGCCTTCATGAAGCACAGGCGGAAGAAGCGCTGGCAAAAGAAGTCTCCAAGATCAAGCCTTACGATGAGGAAGAGGGCGCATCCGAAGGGGAGACACGTGTTTTCAGAAATGTCCGCGACCTGGAACCGGCAGAGGCAGAGGAAAAGAGCGAGGAAGCTCCGATTCATGAATTTGAAGAGGAAGAGGAAACCATAGTGGAAGACTGGGATTTCGAACCGGAAGAGGAAGAAGAGGAGATCAAGGAATCGAATCATCTGATGATCGAGGCGGAAGATCCGGCAGCCGGTCTTGCGATGGCACTTGATTCCCTGAAAAAGATTCACCGCGAGCTGGGGACCAAGCATCCGGTTGCCAAGATCAGCGGCGCAAACCTTTCCCATCGCGGCATCGCATCGGTGGCGGAGCGCCTGGCAGGCAAGGATCTGGTAGTCGAGCATGCAGCCGATCTGGACGATTTGACGGTGGAAGAGCTGGAAGAACTGATGACACAGGATGAAACCGGCATGGTCGTTGTTCTGATTGATACGCAGGCGCGTTTAGAGCAGATGCACCGCGCATATCCGGCATTAGCAGTGCGTTTCCAGTATATCGGCTGTGAAAACCAGAAAGACGATGCAGCGAAGTTGGCACAGGCGCGCGAGGAAGAGCTGAAACGCCAGCAGGCGCAGCAGGAAGCAGAAGCAGCCAGAAAACGCCAGGCAGAGCGTGAAGCGGAGATCCGCCGTCAGGCAGAAAAAGAGGCAGAGGAAAAACGCAGACAGCAGGAAGCAGCAGCCCGCCGTGAGGAAGAAGAGCGCGCCAAGGCAGAAGCACAGGCGCTGGCAGCCAAAGAGGCAGAAGAAGCGCGTAAAGCGGAGGAAGATCGCCGTCTGGCAGAGCGACAGAGAGAAGAACTGCGCCGTCAGGAAGAGGCAAGACGCGATGACGAGCCGGAGTATGAAGACGAAGAAGAGCGCTACGAGAAGGACGAATATGAGCCGGAGGATGATTATGCGCGTGGCGGCTATCGTGATGATTATAAGGACGATTACAAAGACAGCTATAAAGACGAACGCGAGGACGACGAGTATTCCAATTATCCAGAGGATGAGCCGGAAGAGAAACCGTCCAAAAAGTCCGGCGATATGGATGTTGAGGAGTTTGTTCAGTATGCCTGCAAATATGCATCGGAGATCGACTGCAGTATTTCGGGAAAGAGCATGCTGGCTCTGTACGAGCGCGCTGAGATGATGGAGGAGGACGGAGAACCGCTTACCAAGACAAGTGCCGAAGATTTGATCGAGGAAGCTGCAGATAAGGCGGAGAAGAAATCCTTCAGCGGACTGTTCTCATCGAAATATGATAAGGATGGACTTCTGATTCTGAAAGAGAAGCATTTCTTTGATTAATTAAAACAATTCGAGAAATTTTAAAATTAAAACTAATTAGTAAAAGAGAGCGCTGCGGGGGAATGCTTCCCGGCAGCGTTTTCTGGTAGTGGACAGTAAAAAGAGATACGGGAGAGAAAGATGGGAACACGGTTAATAGCCCTCGATTTAGATGGGACACTGTTAAATGAAAAAATGCACGTGTCGGAAAAAACAAGACAGGTGATGGAACTGTGTGCGCAGCGGGGGATTGAGATTGTTCCGGCGACCGGGCGCGCGCTCCCGGCAGTGCCAGAGGAGGTTTTGAGCCTGCCGGGCGTCCACTATGGCATATTTACAAATGGGGCGGTCGTCCGGGATTTCGGGAAAAATACCTGGGTGTCGGAAAGCTGCCTGAGCTGGGAAGAGACGATCCGGGTGATTGAGGTGCTGCGCCGGCATCCGGTTATTTACGATATGTATGTATCGGAGGGCGGCGTCAGCGAGACGCGATTGCTGGCACAACTGGAAGAATACGGGATACCGGAACGTGAATGCGCCTATATCCGGGCGACGCGCCGGGCAGTCACTGACATGGTGGAGTATCTGCGGGAGAAAAAATGCCCGGTGCAGAAGATGAATTTAAATTTTAAGGACCGGGAGAGCAAGCAGGCAGTCCGGGCAAAGCTGGAAGCGATGCCGGAGGTTCTGGTGACCTCCTCGCTTCCGTGGAATCTGGAACTCAACGCGGCGGGCATCACAAAGGGGAGCGGGCTGCGGAATCTCTGTCAGTATCTGGGAATTGAAGCGGAGGAGACGATGGCATTTGGAGACGGCGAAAACGACTGGCCCATGCTGGAGGCAGCAGGAATCGGCGTGGCGATGGAAAATGGCGCCCCATTTTTAAAGGAACGCGCAGACCGGATTGCCGCTTCGAACCGGGAAGAGGGCGTAGCGGAGGCGATCAGACAATGGGTGCTTATATAAAAGAAAACTGGCTGTTCGTGGTGGTGGCAGTCTATCTGGTTTCCATGGTATTGTACGGGCATTACCGCGGATTCATCCGCCTGGCAGTCTCAGCCGTTTCCCTGGTGCTGTCGCTGGGGGTGGTTCATTTTGGTGCGCCGTCTGTCGCGAATCTGCTTCGCAGCAATGAGGTGGTCTATCAGGCGGTGGAGGACAGCGTGACGAAATTTATCCAAAAGAACGATGAGGCGGAAAATGAGGCAGCTGACGCGGCGCCGCCATCCGTACAGCGCAGTATTATTGAAGAAATGGATCTTCCGGAACAGTTAAAGGATGCGCTTCTGGAGAATAATAACAGCGAAGTTTACGAGGCGCTGGGTGTAAGCAGCTTTACCCACTACGTCAGCCGTTATCTGGCAAACAGCCTGATCAATATTATAAGTTTTTTTCTGCTGTTTGCAGCCGTGTTCGGCGGACTGCGTGTTCTGTCCGTATCGCTCAATGTGGTCTCCCGGCTGCCGATTATATCGGGGCTGAACCGTCTGGCAGGTGCCGTGCTGGGGGGTGCGGAAGGGATCTTTTTCGTCTGGATTGCAGCACTGCTTATTACACTGTTCTCGGCAACGGCGATTGGTGAACTTTTCCTGAACCAGATAGAAAGCAATATCTGGCTGACCTGGTTGTATGACCACAATATGCTTGGAAGCATCCTGATGGGTGTTGTGAAACGGATTATTTGAAAGCTTACAGAGAAAAACTGTGATATTGAAAAACGGCACACCGCATGCTCGCTACTTAGTGATGAGTTAGGTGTGCCAATTTTTTTATTTCAGTCGAGAAGACACCCACCTCTTTAGGTGGCGAGTAATAGCAAATTTGTCTCAGTGGGAGTTGGGTCTCCGACTGAGATAAACGCTCCGCGAGGATGCGCAATGATTCTGTATGGAATATGTCAGCGAAAAAACAAGTGAAAATCGCTTGACAAGTTAATGCTGAAATGATAAACTCTAACTCTAACGTGCTTTGACGTTGGTCTGCATATGCAGGGAAAATCGAATATCACAGGTTTTCTTATTTACGAAAATGTTTTGAAAATTAAGAAAAAAATAGTTGACAACGACAACTGCCTATGATATGATATTCAAGCTGTTGAGCGAAAGCTCAGTTGCAAAAAATAAAATAAAAAAGTTGTTGACAAAGATAACTGCTTGTGGTAATATAAATGAGCTGTCAATGAGACAACAACAAAGAACCTTGAAAACTGAACAGTATGTAAAACCCTGAAAATTCTAAGAACAAAGGCTTTTGGTTAAGCCTTGAAGTTCAAGAGAACATTCAGAACAAAACCAAAACAACAGTAATAACGGTTAAAATTAGCCAAGCGAATTTTGACTGGAATCAAAACTTTAACATGAGAGTTTGATCCTGGCTCAGGATGAACGCTGGCGGCGTGCTT
>OGOY01001509.1_pt1 | contig 24311 bp, 20 predicted proteins | sample 1552811 | NCBI WGS metagenome assembly OGOY01 (sample SAMEA2580132, study PRJEB22360) | human gut metagenome | biome: human gut; feature: human-associated habitat; material: faeces | place: Denmark | collected 2008/2010 | reverse complement strand
AAATCCCGTGGGTAGTGATACCCGTACCGGTTCGATTCCGGTCTGCGGCATGATTATAAGTGAGAGAAACGCTGTAAAATCAACGTTTCTCTTATTTTTTTGCTTATAGGTTTTGAACACACTTGAACACAATTTTTACAATCTGAGCTACTAAAATAGCTATTTTAATTTTTCATCCCCCTGTAATCCTAGTCTAGGGCTAATTTTTATTTTATCATGATGAACATTACGGATGTATCCAAAAGTTGTAGCTGAAGAACTATGTCCCATCAGGCGTTGTATTTCTGCTAAATTTGTTCCATCATAGCTTATAGAAGCATTATATGCACGTATCTTGTGGCTTGAATAATATTGTATGCCTATCTCGTCACAATACTTTCTCAAACGTCTGTTAAATGTATCAGTGGTAAGACAGCGTCCATTCTTTCCCTCAAAGATATATGTACCGTCAGGATTAATCTCCTGTGCTTTCTTTAAGATTCTGATAGCTTCTGGAAGTAATGGTTCTGTTCTGTACCCAGAAGAACAATTTCCTTTCATCTGCTCATATTCTACTTCCGTATGACTTCCAAGGCTTAAATCACTGTTGAGAGGGCGGTGAGCAGTAATCTGTCTATTCAAGGATATTGTCTGTTCCTTCCAATCTACATCTGACCATTTAAGAGCCTTTGTTTCCCCAATTCGTATGTACAAATAAAAAGATAATTGAATGGCAAGGGTATAAGCATCATCCTCTACAGAATACTTTAAGTACTTTAATAGTTTTTGGACATCCTCTTCGGGATATACATTCGTATTCTGGTTATTCCTAGGCTTAAATTTGTAATCTCTGAGAGAAATATCTCTGGCAGGATTCTGAGGAATAATACCCCTTTTAACGTAATAGTTCATGATACCATTTAATATACCTCGTGCATTAGATACAGCCTTTTTGGTATACTGTAAATCTTTTGTGACTGCTAGATAGAAGTCATCAATGTCGACAGGCGTAATGGATCTGATTGGCATTTTTGATAACTTAGAATCAGCAAAGAATCTTTTCCAGTCGTTAATGTATTCCTGAATGGTTTTTGCTTTAGTACTGGTGCTATCATTTTTATACCTGAGCCATGTCTCATACCCTTTTTCAAAGGTTAATACTTCATCACGCTGGGACTTCCAAAGTTCTGTGTAGAACTTCACTACAGCACTTTCTACATCTTCTTTGTTCTTTCTTCTGACTGGCTTGCGATAACCATGTTCCTCAGTAGCAGGTAAATAAGTACGCCATGCTGTACCGTTATCAGTTGAATAAATTGCATATGGATGTTGCTTTAAAATTTTTTCTCGTTTTGTCATGTTTAACTGTTCAAGTACTTCATCGTAGTGCAAGTTACCATGAAGTACAGATGAAGTCAACTGATCTAACTCATCTAATTCATTAATTAACGACTGTGACAAAATATTTCTCATAATGCTCTACCTCGCATTTCATAATTATTTTGTCTCTTTTGAAAGACATAAGAGATAGAGCATCTAAGGTATTAAGTAGAATGTTTTAAACAAACTACGATTACAAACAGGCAGTAGGATCAGAAAAAAACTATACTAAGCAAAAAAAGAATAGCACTGTAGAGGAATGCTATTCTTTTTGATATAAGGGATAATGTTTTTGATATAACTACGGTGCAGGAAAACTAGCTATCATTTTTTAAAGCATCTCTACAGTGTTCAGCAACAGCCTTGGACAGTTCCTGCGGATCTACCCGAATATATCGCTGTGTTGTTTTACAATCTGAATGGTTTAACAGTTGCCTCACAAGATCAATATTACTTCCTGACCTCTTGTAAATATCAGTAGCGTAGTATTTTCGGAAACTGTGGGTAGAAACTTGGGTAAGACCTAAATAAGAACACACCTTACCCAGATGCCGCTGTACGCTTCTGGGGGTAATATCAAACAACGGTTGATGCAGTCCAATACCCCACTCATCTGCATATTGACGGATGGTACAGTACAACTCCAAGGGAACAAAACACTTCTTAGTCTTACCTGTTTTCTGTTCCTTAACCTCTACGAAATAATTACTGCCGTCTGCTATAAACTGATCTAACCTCAAGTGGAGAATATCACTGATACGAAGTCCCAGTAACGCTTCGCATTGTAGTGCCATAGCGATTCTGGGATTTGCTTTGACTGCAGTACCCTCAGGCATATCAAAACCTTTTTTGATACAGTCGATAATTAATCTGTACTCTTCTTTATTTAACGCTCTGGTTTTCTTTGACATATAAAATCCCTCCTGTCGCATTTCGTACCCTCTAAAGGTCGCAGTTTATACTGGGAACACTGGGAATGCCCATGAATCCCCCATTGGTCGCATATTGCGGAAAAAGCGACATCCAGACTATACCCCGTATCTGCCGCTGTGAGCAGGATAATACCCCATTCGCAGAACTTTACACTGGACACCTGAAAATGCCCTGCACAGCCAAATAGCAGCTCTGTCGGCAGAAGCTACCTGACAGAACTGCTATTATGTTGCTATGACTAAATATTATCTTCGCAGAATGCCGTCTGTAGACAGTGTGATCGAAACTACACGACCAACAATCCAGTCACATTTTCTGTAAAAGCTATCAGCCTGAACAGAATCATCATTGCGTATACCAAACCGTGCACGCATATTCCATAACTGGTTTCTTAACTGTTGCATTTCCAGCAGGTAGTGGGTCACCTTATAAGGTAACGGACGTGCCGCTGAAAAGCATAAGTAACGCTGGCGTGTGGATTCAAAAGTAATCCCGTTTCTCAGTGCAAAGTCTAAGAATGTCAGCATGAAGTCATAGGTTGGAAATGTAGTAAAGATGTCACCGACGATTACTTTATCTCCAGTCTGAAGCCTTGCAGGTAGAGATACTATTTCATCTACACCGACAACCTCATCGTACATGCGATGGTCGTTGTCATAACTTAAATCAGGTTTTACGTTGCATACCACATATACTTTTTTATGTCTCTTATGCTGGCTCATTTTATTCACCTCCTTTCCTGTGATGCAATAAGTAAAATAAAAGTACCCTGTCCCTTGTCACATCTTCTGAACCCATAAGATGCAGTAGGAACGATAATTTTTCTTTACTTAAACCTTCCAGTGATTTCTCAATATGGGAGAGCGTGTACTGCCGTAAAAAGGCAATCTCAGCTTTACAATCTTTTAATGGAAAAGACTTTCTGAGAGATGCATTTTTATCCTGCAATACCCCATTCATCTCCCATACAGAGTTGGGAACCACTACCCATGAGGGTGGTGATCTTAACATTTGCAGAAATACAAGTCTGTCCCTTACCTGCCTGGCAGGGGCATTACATATTACTTCTACAATATCGCTACCAACCAGCTTAGAGAGCTTTCTGGATGCCAACTGACGGTTGCTTCTGACGGTGGAAAGAGAAATACCCAGCTTATGACTTATTTCCTTATCTGGGATGTCGAAATACGTCTCAGCAAAGGCGGCTCCCTTTTTTCCATCCCACACTTCCGAAAAGAGTAATGCTATCAACTCATCCAGTGCCGCTATACGGATCTCATCATCTGGGTCATCACTGCCAGACAGTGCAGTCCATGCAATTTCCAACTGCTTAACCAGAGTAAGTACCATCATTTTCTCCTTTCCGAACTGTGTCTTCGTCATCTTTAATCGTCAATGGAATGTCCAAGAATCCTGTGTCTCTATTCGTCATCTTTTCAGAACTCACATACCCTTTTCTGGATAACACCTAGAGAAACCAAGCTTTTCCTGAAATTCAAAAACCTTTTCTAAGCTACTTGTTATTTAATTTAGTATCGACTGATGTACCCGAAACAGAATCTCATCATCATGGAAAATAAAAGCAGGAGAGAGATAGGATACTGGCAGAAATACTGGAAGGCTGAAAGATATCTACCAAAAAACAATATATGGTAGGGTAGTTGCAGGGAAACTACTGGATAGATGAGAAAGTACCCCTGATAAAGGGAAAGAAGTGAACTGTAGATACTTGATGCAGTACCCCACTCATGTTGTAGACTAAGATATGAAACTGTATCTACAGCAAAAAAATACAGGGCATCTCTACCCTGAAATATGACTTGAATTATATATTATATCTATCATCAATACCCCATTCAACCAACAGGTTTAATAGTATTGCTCCCTGTAATGAATAGATCATTACCCCCATCATCTGCATCTATACTGATTCCAGAATCCGATGTGTCGGGTGCTATGTCCACCGCCATAATTGGCATGGCTGTCGTACCCACACTTAATATTAAACTGGAAGCCAGTAATAGTGCCCTTAATGACCTTGCCTTCATTTCTTGACAACTCCTTTCCTTTTTTAACTTTACTACTATTTTAGTGCGAAGTACCCTTGGATGAATTGAATCATAGGTAGAGTGTTTACTTCTACCTGTACATTTGGAATGTTCAAGGGAGAGTGGGCTGGGGTTATGTGGTGACTAAGAGGACTTGCGTGGATTGTGAACGCAAAAAGAAAGGACAGGCTTGCGCCTGTCCTTGTAAGGTTGTGGGTTACCATCTTTTCCACTCAATGTGATTGTTCCAAATACGGTTTGGTGCGTTTTTACTTGTGTCATAACCATGAAGTTTGAGTGTCTTTGAGCTGTAATGATTCTTATCCCCATAATCATCAAGATTAGTTGAGCAATCCTTATCACCACAACTATAATATGGTCTAATTGCTAAATCCTTCTTATAAAGACAATTACTAACGTAACTTGACATCAATGCTAAAGAGCCACCATTTGCACCACCACTAACAATATTACTACCCCACTTAGCTCGCTGTTTCTTAGTCATCTTGTAGAACCATGTGTCAATGGCTTTGTTGTAAATGTTAAGACGCTGTTTATTGAACTTCTTCAGCTCATTCGCTAACTTCGGATTGTACTTGGACTTACCTGAAATGTAGGCATTGGTTTCATTGTACATTTTCTTAGCGTAGGCTTTGCACCTAGGTGCCCAACTTGTAGACTGGGAAAGATAAACCTTATCCTCAATGTAATAGTACATCCGTGTCCACTTAATCCAGTAGACAAGAATCATTCGCTCAGATAAGTAAGACCTTTTCCATGTATCTGCTGCTTTCTTCATGTCCGATTTCTGCTCGGATGTAATGCCTGGGGTGTTCTGAAGTAACTTTGTCATCTGCCATGATGCATACATTTGTGAACCATCATGAGTACCATCTATATAAAGTGGTACATATCCATCTGGGCGGAAAGCGTATCGGTCTGTGATGTCATTGAAGTAGTCAACGTACTCGGTGATTTGTGCCTTACTGTGTGACTTCTTCGGTGTCAGAGTGGATGCACTGACTGGGGCTACCATTGTAGTAGCTACTGTTGCAACTGCAAGGGCTGTTGCGATGAATTTTTTAATAGTTTTGTTCAACATATGATTGTCCTCCTTCTTCATTATATGTTGATCTGTTGTAATTACTATACAATACCCCATTCACCTGCCTGAGAATGAAGTACCCACACCCTATGGTGGGGGCTGAATACTCAGGCAGGTAAATGGGAAAATACACTCTATAGAAATTACCATATCGTTTCTTGTAGCATACCATAGTTACTACTAAACTACAACTAATATCTGAAAAAGTATTCTGACAATGTAACACATAACTGTGTTGGATGTAATACTGTAGAATAATACCCCACTTATCAAGTAAAGGATGTCTGTATCTACTGATACCCGATAAAAATATCACTGTGTTTACTTGCACCTTGTTATGTATTGTTGAATGTTGAAATCTGTACTTATAACAGGGAATAATGCCGGACTACTGCGATCTGTTACCAGAAACTATCGTATTCCTGATATGTAACACTGCAATGTATTGTCTATCAATACCCTACCCAGTATACTGGCTAATATTTAATAACTGTGTCCACTCATATCTGGATACCGCAGAAATACGGCATTCTTCTCTCTGTTCTGGAACTGTATGCTCCCTATATAGACTGTGTTTATTCTTACTACTTAATCCTGAATGCCTGTCTTATCATTCATAACTGTGTTTCTTGGATACTCTTTATTCTGTAAGTACATGATGGAAATGGGAGAGTAGACCTATCTGGTCAACTACCCCTATTCTTTGCATAGCCTTAGAATACCCTACTCATCCATGACCATAACTGGATATACTCGAAATGATTTCTGTGTTTCTTATCTACTACATCTCTTGTAAGTATAGGCAGAATCAGGATATTAAGACCTATCTGGTCAGTACCCCTGATACTTGGATGCTATTGGAATACCCTACTCATATACGGCTCTGCCTGTATCTATCTGGAATCATACCTGTGTTTCTTACCTGCTATCTATCCTGCAAGTAGAAGCAGAAGATTAGATATCAGACCTATCTGGTCAGTATCCCTGTTCCCTGCATAATCTTAAAATACCCTACTCATCCATGACCATAACTGGATATACTCGAACTGTTTTCTGTGTTTCTGATCTGCTCTCTATCCTGTAAGTATAAACAGAAGATTAGATATCAGACCTATCTGGTCAGTACCCCTGTTCTCTACATATCCTTGGAATACCCTGCTCATATATGGCTCTGCCTGTATCTACTTGGAATCATACCTGTGTTTCTGATCTGCTCTCTATCCTGTAAGTAGAAGCAGGAGATTAGATATCAGACCTATCTGGTCAGTACCCTCTATTATCAGACTGGCTATTGAATACCCCATTCGTACTTCTCAGACTTTGCCTGTACTCTCTGGGAATCTGTGCTTATCAGCTACCCTATATCACACCTGTTACCAGTGGAACCTTTATACTTGGGAGAATATACCTACTGGATTTCTGTATGGCATTGCTGGGGATTTCTTTCTTAACTGATCTGTTCTCTGCCTTTGCTGTAGCTACTAACTGTATCTGTTTTCTCATATCGGGAGAGTATCTACATAACTGGATATACTCGAAATGCAGAATCATCTACCCTTACTGAGACTGATCCCTTACCCTTTGCTTTCTGTCTCTCTCTGTAACCATAACTGCTCTCCTCTCTCTATGGAAATCTTATCTACCCTACATACTTTGAGTATAGGCAGAACCAGTACAACTTATCTGGAAATATATCCTGACCACTATCTCTGCACTGCCTTAACAATACAGCTATTTCTTAATACTATGTATGGCTGAAATCACCACTCGAAAATAAAACTCACTAATATTAATCTTGCTCCCTGACTGACCCTGACCTTTATTACTGACTCTCTATCTGTAAACTTTTAATCTTGCTGTTAATTTTGCTGTTCTCTTATCTACTGATATCCATTATTCTGCAACTGACTGTTCATGTAAGAATCCTATTCTGTATTAGGATTCATTACTAATGTCTTATATAGGACTGTTGTTGTATTTACTGTCTTTATAATAACTGTTGTAAGAACTATGTATGTAGCAATAACTGTTATCTATTCATCCTGTAATCTTATATGAAATCTAAACAGGGTTGCTTTCTAAGTGTAATCCATAAGAATGGATAAGGATAGAAGAAAAGCATATCGAACAGCAAAATAATAATATCAGTACCCCACTCATATATACGGAAATCCTTATACTGACAAAGAAAAACAATATCTTAAAACAGACAAATCATACATTTTGCAGATAGCAGCTATGCCTCTTCCTGCAGGACAGTAGGCAGGGTGAAACCTGTGCCTTATTCCTGAAATGAGAAAAAAGCATCCATCTGCCAGACAGCACTGCACAACTTCCCTTCTGCGAAGATATCTCTCATTTTTTACCAAAAGCAGGAGAACGGGAAAGTATTCTTTCCTATATATATGCAGACGGTAGGGCAGTTACTGCTGTGCTTGCAGATGAATGCTTTTATTTATGGAAAATGGAATCTGTACCTGCTGAATGAGGGCGGTAGCAGGGTTAGGACACTACTGGAACAGGGCAGTTAATTTCTGGGATTTTCCAGAAAAATATAAGAGTCATCAAACCGCAGGTTACGCTTCAAGGTAATGTAAACATCGGCAGATACCCTTCTGAGGTCACGCTCGCCTGTTTCCAGTTTACAGATCTTACCCTTGCTGAAGCCACATAACCTCTCTAACTTAGACTGTGAATACCCCACTCGTTTACGGTAAAACTGCAGGTTATGCCCAACTGCAGAACTGGTTTCCAGATAGGATATTGCTTCTTCCAGAACATCTACTGGAAACCCTAATTCCTGATACCCCATTGAACAGGTATGAAAATACGACTCAGATGGATAAGCATACGGCTGTTCTTTCATAACATACATCATTCCTTTTAGCTTTTTACCTGTATCTATTTCCACTACTGCCTGTGTTTTAATATAGAAGTTAGGATATCCTTCATATCTGTCCAGAGAACGCTCATCTCTTGGACTAATACGGTATACTGCAACAGGGACAGCACATCCTGACTGTTTCTTTACTGTAAGGAACGCATTCCCATTACTGCCGCAGAATGCCAGAATATAATCTCTCAATACCCCACTGGATACAAGTTCTGCATCAGGGCATCGATGGTAAAATTGTTCTGAATACAAATTACTTCCATAAGCTATATAATAATTCATAAGTATCTCCTTTCGTATAGTGGGGAGAGTTTTCTCCCCACTGCCTGTACTTTATTTTGGGGCTCCGTTTCGCCATGCACTGTCACCATCAAGTAATGCAAGCATATGCTTTCTGCAGGTCTTGAACTCATCACCGATCAAGTCCATGCGGAGCATCCAACATCGGAATGCATATTTAGGATTATCGGTACTTCTCTTAATCGGGCTGGCATATTTTACTGTCTGAGCCTGAGCAGTAATAGCAAGTACCATCTGGATGTAAGCCTTAACCTTTCCTGCATGTAATGTGGAATTGAATAAACGGTATTCGATGGTGCCACGATAGAACTGGCTGTGCAGATTCAGCATATGGTATCTGGATGAACTGTAATGCTGATTTCTTGTACCTTCTGCATTCTGTTCCTTGTACCAGATACGGGCGAATTCTTCCAATGTACTGGGCTTTCTCTTATTCATGACTTCCACCATCTGCCTGTTTACTTTCTGGCAGTAGTTCTGGCGTGCTGGCTCAATCTTAAGAGCCTGTACCAGAAGATCTTCTTTAGCAGTGAAGATATTAATCAGGCTACGCAGATGCTGTGGTGTGAAGCTTTCTCCGCCAACATGGATATGTAACCCTGTACTGTCATTTACCAGACCGCCTGCTTTTCTTAACTGTCTGACTAGTTCTTGTAACAGTTCAATATCAGGATAGTGCAGGATCGGCGTAACCATCTCTACTTTATAAGTTCTGTCTGATACCCAGTTCCCATTCTTACGCTGTGCATGAATACTGGAATCATACATAAACTTCCATGTCCTTCCCTGCTGATCTGCTACTGAGTAAGCATCATAAGTACCACCGATATGCTCTGCCTCATTCTGGAAATATTTCGATGCTACAGTAGCCGCCCTTTTACGGCACATACCCGTAAATTCAATTTCTACTCCGAAAGTATACTGTTTCATAAGTTCATTCATGACTGTGTCCTCCTCTTTTGGTGTGTGTACTATACCTCTTAGGAGGAAGTGGTTCAACATGTAAGTCTTACAAAGATAACTATATGAATTTGTGTACATCTGATACCCCACTCATATCAATTGTGTACTTGTTGTACAAACAAAAACACACCGCACTGTAATCTTGTGCGGTGTGCTGAAATCAAGCACGTGTACCATCCATACGGTCTAAACCTTCTTGAGCTAATGGATAAAATTCCTCATAACTGATAATTTGATAAACAGATTTTTTCGCAGCACCAATTGAACGTTTTTCTCCATCCTTGTGCATAAATTTATAAAATGCGCTAAAGTCAGGTTCTGTAGCTTGAAAATTAAAAAACATTACTTCTTTGGGGACTGCCATCTGTGCGAAATAGACTTCATATGTAACGCTTGATGGTCTGATAAATGCAACATTAGGAGCTAATTCTTTATACATGTCCAGAACTTTTCGTATATAAGGGACTTTATCTGCAATCGTATATACTGTGTCTTCTGTGTCTATACTGTCATCTGTGTCTTCCTCACAACTCTTATAATTGATACCTGCTCTACAACTAAAAATCCATTTTCCGCGAAACTTTTTTAAGGTATCACATAGTTTCTGGAAATTTTCAATCTTGTAACTGGCATTTTTATAACCGGCAGTAGCAGCATACGGAGAATCCATATACAGGAGAGTATCTTCACTATTGAAATCCTCTACAGCCAGATAATCGTATTTATTAAGGGTAGAGATCTTAAAACTTTGGAACTCCTTGATTACTTTTTTCCAGTAGGACAGGGTTGAGAAGAATGTTTCAAGATAATCTTCTTGGGGCTTTCTACGGGATGAAAAAGTACTATTATATACAGTAGCTACTGCATATGCTATTGGACTGTCTGAAATGACATTAAAAATTTTTTTAAAGAAAACATTCAACCCTTCAGAGAATGCAAGCTGTATATTTGTAGAGGAGTCTTCCATATATTTTTTAATACGTTCGATACTTATATACTGTTCTATATTTGCAACAGATATATCAGTGATAGATATATCGGGAAGAGTTCGATAAATGTCTTTAATATTTCTAGGCACTGGTTTTTTCTTTTTATCTTCATCTTCATCTTTCTCTATACGTTCATTATGTTTTCGGATCGAAAGTGTTTGGTTTATTATTTTGAAAGCAATAATTTTCCAGTTTGAAATTTCAGGGAATAGAGTCATAAACGAAGCAGTTAAGTCTGGGCTGGTTTCATCTGAAAACTCCCTGATTTTCTCCACTAATTCCGAGAGAGCCTGAAGAAATTCTTCACTATTATCACGTAGAACATTAATAAGGTTTGTCTGGGAAACAGCAATGTCATTCATGTAATAATTTCGTTTCTGATATTTTTGAATTCCTAACGTGACGGTACCAGAACCACAAAAGACATCTACGAATGTCTTATAATGAATTTGTTTACTGAGCTCATCAGCCAGATGGACTAACGCATAATTTTTCTTACCCTGATAATAGATGGGCATCGAAAGAGGCATTTCATTTTTATAGTGTTGCGCTAATAAATAATCTTCTTTTGGGTGCATCCACCATTTACTGAATGAGTTGTGAGCAAGTCCTACATCCTCAAGAGCTTTTTTCTGAGCAACATCATAATAGTCACCCCTGCATAAGTCGTAAGCTAATAAGTAAACAGCCTGCTTAAAGATTAAGGGCAGAGGCGAATTAACAGATTTTCTGTCTTGGTAATGATGTAAGGTGTCCTGCAATAATTTTGCTTTTTTTGAATACACCGGATTAGTAGTGACAATCTCGTATAGAAATTCATATTCTTCTGGTGACAATGTAGCCGCTTTATTTCTGGTGGTCGACCAATGAGATAAAATGGGAACTTTGGTATTGTAGTACTTGTGAACACTTGTCTTAATATTCTCATTCATAGACAATATCCTCCGATGGTAAATATTGGTAAAATAATTGTACCACGATACCGTTGTAGGAGGTAGACAGCATTTGCAAATATTGAAGAAATTATATTTAAAGTTAGATGGATACAGGTAATTTAAAAATATTTTTTCCAGAGTACCTCTCCGATGGAGCAGTAATTATAATTTAATATAAAGATACTATCATATCAAGATTGTATTGCATAAAGTACAAATAAATAAGGAATAATAGAGCAGTATTTCCTGAAAAACTTAAGAGGTTGAAGAATATAGATAAAATAACAGAAATTCTTTGAACACACTTGAACACAGCCGCTGATGAAGTACCTGAAATCCCCTTTCTTTCAACGTTTCTGGGCTGTGCTGTCCGGTTCGATTCCGGTCTGCGGCATGATTTTAAGTGAGAGAAACGTTGATTTTACAGCGTTTCTCTTATTTTTTTGCTTATAGGTTTTGAACACACTTGAATACAATTTTTACAGTTGTATACCTCATCTGCGTTTCTTTCTTCTTATTCAGAGAACAATTATTAAGCCGGAGAACTGATGCCTGATAGAACAGAAATAAGAATAAGCCGGATAAATGCTGAATGTTACAGCATTTATCCGGCCTTTGTCTTGTAAATTTCGCCACATTTAAATATAAAGCACTATACCTGTATTCTGTCTGCAACTTCATTTCCAAGAACAATCTTTCGGTTTGCAGAAGAAATAATCAGAGAATCGTGGAATTTGCGGAGAACGCGAATCGTGCTGCCTTCATGAATATCCATATCGTGCATGGATTTCATAACTTCCGGCAATCCGAACATCCATTTAATGGTGTAAGTGTATCCCTGAGTAGAATCTGATAATGAATGCATAAAAAAACCTCCCTGTATAAAGTAATATGGTAAATAATGTCAGATAAATTATTGCTGTTATTGAAGTAATTGTATATCTATGAGTATTAGTTCGTCAATTATAACATTATTTCATACAATACTTAAATAATCATTCATTTATTCAGATATTTTCAGGGACTTTTTTCCGCATATACATATAATTTATTCGATAAATTTCAGATTATCAAGAGCATAGCGGAGTGCCATGCACATTAATTCATTTCTTGAGCGTCCGCTTTTGGCAGACAAGTCATCATATTGTTCTTGCAGTTCACGTTCAAGGCGAATGGTCATGGTGATTGATCTGTCTTCTTTTTTATCTGTACATTTTGGCCGGACAATAAAGTCGTTTGGCATGATTATCCCTCCTGTATAAACATTTATTAGTGAATGGTTATCATAATTGATATTGCTTATTCTATAGCAATCCTCTGAAATAATGCATCTTAATCCAGCCCATCAGAGTGTGAAATCCTGCGTCAGATATCTTTGCCGTGCGTCAGCACGCCTGCAGATATCTTCCTTGTCTTTCGCACTCTGCTGAACTGTCTTAAATGCATTATTTACGAGGATTGCTATAATTTTGATCTCCGTAATCACTGTTATGATATAAAGTATAGTTACACAGGATTGACATTGATATAACACAAATTTATAATACATATTAGTATTACTTTTCTCCGCTTTGAAATAGAAAGGTTATCCTGCGAGACTGTTGTAAGAATCAATTTGATGCGATAGTATGAGTGAGTTATGAATATGTGGGGAATACTTGTAACATCAGAATGCAGTAAATAAATATTTTCAGAGAGACTGGGTAAATATATGGAAAATGTGATTCGGAAATTGTATGGTATGTATATGGATAATGACAATAGAGAAAAAAATGAAATGTCAGTAATGCATGATGATTTATGTAAAGAGAAAAAAGAGAAGGCATACCAGTGCTATCAGAAATTGAGAGTTCAACTGACAGATGAGCTTGCTGAAGAACTGGATGAACTGATGAATAAACATATGGAAATATATCCACAAGAGCTGGAAGAAAGTTTTGCCATGGGATTTAAAACAGGGGCAAGGCTGATGTGCGAGATTTTCAGTGAAGAAACAGAATGATTGTAAAGCAGATATGGCAATTCTCCAGATAAAGTATGATTTTAGAGGATTGCCATAGGTTTGATAAGTGGGTCTGACATATAATTTTTGATAACATGATCAGGGTAATTTATGGTTGTTGAACGTTATCAGAAATTGTGAGGTTGTCAGACGTAATTTCATTCAGGAGATATTCTATAGTATGCATATGTTCGTTCATAACTTTTTCTGCAAGAGGTGCATCATTATTGGTTATTGCCTGAACAAGCCGAGTGTGCTGGGAATCAATCTCCGGTGCATCGTTATTTTTCTGCATAAGATAGGAACGTATTCCAACGATCATATTTTCGGTAATCTGTGCAGAGGCATTTAAGACACTCAGTATTAATGGATTGTCAGAAATCTGAGCAATTTTCAGATGCAGATCACGATCCAGATCACCGCGGATTTTTTCATCCTGAGTGCTGTCCAGTCTGGCAATGATAAGCTGGAGTTCAGCAGCATCCAGCGGTGTACAGTTTTGGGCAGCGAGAAAAGCAGCTTTGCTTTCCAGTGCGCCTCGAAGCTGCAATGCATCCTGAATTTTGCTGTTGTACATTTGAAATATGATAGACAGAGGTTCAGTAAGACAGCTGTGAAGATCAGTTGCAATATAATTGGCACCGCCATGTACGCTGACAGTAATCCCGAGCAGGGAAAGAGCCTTTAGGACTTCTCGTAATGCTGGTCTGGAGATTCCGAATTCTTCTGCCAGAATACGTTCAGCAGGAAGTGCATCGCCGGGTTGTAATTCTCCGTTTTGGATATTTTCGATAATTTGTTTCAGAACATCGTTGAATGTACTGGTTTTATCTATTTTTCTAAACATTTATTTTCCTCTTTCCTGGTACATCGTTTCGTAAATAACTATACCTATCGCGTAAGATGCGGATTCGAGTGTGCAGGTATAAAAACGCAGGCGTACGGGCTACGCTGAGGCTTTTATACCTGTGCAATCGGATTTGCAGACAAGTGAGTGGTATAGTTATTTCGAAAACGGTGTACTAACCTTTGTTGTGTTATGCAGCTCTATATCAGATAACTGTTCCGCAGAGATTTCTTTGATTATTAAATAGTTACATACATCTAATATTATAACGGATTGAAAGGGAGATGCAACTGATTCCTACAAAATTTCTAAAAGTGTAAAATTTTTGTGTTGCTGAGAACGGAGTGAACAGTAACAAATTTTTGCAGTTTTTTTATAAATTTTATAATTATATTAGAAATTAGACAAATTTCTCTCACATTTATAGGTTATGATATTTACATCTTAAGGAAATGACGTACCTTAAGAGAAAATCTTTCCTTTCCCTAAAAAGTGTAAAATGAACGTGAATCACCGCTTAGCCGACAAGATCGACGGAGAAGCGGTGATTTTATTATGTCACTGAAGCAGGATTCTTTCTTATAAACCTCTGTAACGATTAAGACAGGCATAAATTTCCTGAATACGGGGAGTAGCGTAACCACAGGAAATTTTTTGATTCTCCGTAAAGAAGGACAGACCATGTAAAGAGAGATTTTTCCAGAGAAACTGCACAATCTCAGGCAGGGTACGTCTGCCGTCTGCCAGATGTTCAACTGCATATTTCAGCAGGAGACCTAAGGCAGCGGTCTGTTCTGCGTCAATAAGCTGTTCTGTATAGCGGAGATCAATCTCCTGTCTGCCGAGAGAGAAGCCATCTGTTCCGGAGATTCTGGTTTTCAGGCGCTCAGGTTTTGTGGCACCGGAATCGGAATGATTTCCACGACTGTTATGTCTGAGGCGCTTAGAAGATTCGGCAGGTCTGCTCATAATGCGATGGCTGTGCGGAAGCTGAAAATCAGTAACTGAAACAGCAGGCAGAGGATATTGGCTGCATAATTTTTTGACAGAAGCTGTAATATCTTTTGGAACGTAATTGTCCATCTGGATAATTGTATCTGCAATATGAAAGAATGCCCCGGAACTTCCGGCAACAAGAATTGTAGAAATCCCTGCTTTTTTATAAAGATCTTCTGCACGCTCCAGAAACGGAGTGATCGGCTCTTTCTCACGCTGGATAACCTGCTGCATGAAAGCATCACGAACCATGAAGTTAGTTGCGGAGGTGTCTTCGTCAAGAAGAAAAAGGTGGCTTCCGGCTTCCATGCTTTCTGCGATACCGGCTGCCTGTGAAGTGCTTCCACTGGCATCCAGTGTAGAGAAACAGCGGGTATCTTTCTTGTTTGGAAGATCATTTATAAACATGGAAATATCCACATCCTTGATAAAACGGCCATCTTCTGAACGCAGTTTGACAGCAGTTGCATCTGTGATCACGTATTCACGTCCATCTCCGGGGATATGATTGTATACACCAAGTTCAAGTGCATTCAGAAGCGTGGATTTGCCATGATATCCACCGCCTACGATCAGAGTGATTCCCTTTGGAATCCCCATGCCTGTGATTTTTCCTTTATGGGGAAGATTTATGGAAATGCGCAGACTGTCCGGAGAAGTAAAGGGAACGGAAGCTTTCATAGGGCGGGAGGAAATACCGCTTTCTCTTGGGAGGATGGAGCCATCGGCTATGAATGCGCAGAGATTTTTTGCGGGCAGCGTCTGACGGATAAATTCCTGATCCTCTGCAAGCTCTATATAATTCTGTAATTCCTTTGCATTAAGGCTGGAGTAGAAAAAGGATTTTTGAATGCATACAGGCAGAAAATCAAAAAGGATTTTCTCCAGTTCAGTGGCATTGATCGTGCGGCCATTAGCAGGGAAGCCCACAAAAAAGCGGGCGGTTATGCCTTTTTCTGTTATTTCACAGGCTGTCCGGGAAAGAATCTCCTGACCACAATGACTGACAGTGAGCAGGCCGCTTTTGCCGGAGCCTTTTGCACGAAAGCTGTACTGACTGACCTGTTTTTCAAACTGACGTGTAAGATAGTCGCAAAGAGTAGTCCCGGTAAGTGTATCTTTATAATATTCGACGGGAAATCCGGCATCTCTGTGTGAAATCTGAATGCTGACATGAGAGGGAGAAGCAAAAGGATCTCCCTGCACATGGTCGATGGACAGAATATAATTTCCAAAATGATACAGACCTTTCAGCCCTTTATATGCCGGATAACTTTTGCGGTTTATGGAACGAAGCTGCTGACGCAGTTCCTCTGAATTTTTCATGACAGAACCTCCTGGTATTGCAGATATTTTTATAATAATCCTCGCAAATAATGAATTTGAGAGGAGAAACATTAACCTGCCATCAACTATAGCGGAAATGAATCATAATGTCCACTGACAAATAAATATTAATCATATGGAAAATTTTCAGAGGATGTTTTATAATGAAAAACAGGTAATTGTTCAATATCATTACATAATAGCGAACTGATGAATAGTTACCGTTATCAAAGCAATACTATGAATGACAGTCATAAAGAAAGGCGGAACAGTAAATGGAACGTAGAAATGCATGGCTTTCTTATACAGAAGCAGAAGAAAAAGAACTGGAGCAGGTTGCAAAAGCGTATCGCAATTTTCTTAATGTGGGAAAAACAGAGCGTGAATGTGTGACGCAGATCATCAGAGAAGCACGGGCAGCAGGTTATGAATCTCTGGAAGAGAAGACTGCGAAGGGTGAGAAACTGAAAGCAGGAGATAAAGTTTATACAGTCGGAATGAAGAAGATCATTGCACTGTTTCATATCGGACAGGATGATATTTCTGAGGGAATGAATATTCTGGGAGCACACATTGATTCTCCACGTCTTGATGTCAAACAGAATCCATTATATGAGGATACGGATCTTGCATATCTGGATACCCATTATTATGGCGGTGTTAAGAAATACCAGTGGGTGACTCTTCCCTTGGCAATCCATGGCGTAGTGGTAAAGAAAGACGGAAGTACAGCAGAAGTAAATATCGGTGAGGATGAGGATGATCCGATCGTATATATCACAGACCTTCTGATCCATCTTGCAGGAAAGCAGATGCAGAAAAAAGCGGCAGAAGTGATCGAGGGAGAGAATCTGGACATCCTGATCGGCAGCAGACCACTGAAAGACCTGGAAGATGATAAGAAGAAAGAGGCAGTAAAACAGAATGTACTGAATATCCTTAAAGAGAAGTATGATATAGAAGAGGAAGATTTTCTTTCTGCAGAGCTGGAGATCGTACCGGCAGGAAAGGCAAGAGAGTGTGGTCTGGACAGAAGTATGATCGCTGCTTATGGACAGGATGACAGAGTGTGCGCATATACTTCTCTGCTTGCAATGCTTGGGATGGACACCCCGAAACACACTTCCTGCTGTCTGTTTACTGATAAAGAAGAGATTGGAAGCGTAGGTGCAACCGGTATGCAGTCACGTTTCTTTGAGAACGCAGTGGCTGAACTTCTGGATGCAATGGAATGCTACAGTGATCTGAAATTGAGAAGAACTCTGAAGAATTCCAGTATGCTTTCCTCTGATGTAAGTGCAGGCTACGATCCGGCTTATGGGGAGGCATTTGAGAAAAAGAATGCAGCTTATCTTGGAAGAGGTATCGTATTAAATAAATTTACCGGAGCAAGAGGTAAATCCGGCTCGAATGATGCAAATGCAGAATATGTGGCAAGAGTCAGAAATATTTTTGACAGCCATGAAGTTGCGTTCCAGACAGCTGAGCTTGGTAAAGTTGATGTAGGCGGAGGCGGAACAATCGCTTATATCGCAGCGCTTTATGGAATGGAAGTCATTGACAGCGGTGTGGCAGTGCTCAGTATGCATGCACCATGGGAAGTGACAAGTAAGGCAGATATTTACGAAGCTAAGAAAGCATATAAGGCATTTCTGCTGGAAGCATAAAAAGTCAGGCAGATGCGGAATAAAAATATGAAGAAATCGTGGAAGCTGTATCGTTTCTGATAACAGAGACTTGCAGATTCCGCAGATAAGGGCAGAGCTTTTGGAAAACTGAAGCGCTGCCCTTTTAACATATAAGTGAGGTTATGATTGTAAAAGGTATTTCTGATATCTTACGAAAGACAGGTTGCGATTCTGTAAGATCTGGATTGGAGCATGATATTTAATAGACGGGAGGGAAAGATGGAGGAAGCGCTGATCAGAGTAAAAGATTTGTGTAAAATATATAATCCCGGCGAGAATGAAGTACGGGCGCTGGATCATATTAATCTGGAAATTAATAAGGGTGAGTTTGTTGCTATTATCGGACAGTCGGGTTCAGGAAAGTCTACATTTATGAATATGTTGGGCTGTCTGGATGTGCCTACATCCGGCGAATATTTTTTGAATGGAACTGATGTGTCCACAATGGAAGATAATGAACTCTCAGAAGTCAGAAACCGGGAGATTGGATTTATTTTTCAGGGATTTAATCTGATCTCAAATCTGACTGCAATTGAAAATGTGGAACTACCGCTGGTTTACAGAGGGGTAGACAGAAAAACGAGACATAAGCTGGCAGTAGAGTCACTGACCATGGTAGGGCTTGAGAAACGTATGGATCACAGACCAAATGAAATGTCAGGAGGACAGCAGCAGAGGGTGGCTATTGCAAGAGCAATCGCGGCCCAGCCACCGGTGATCCTGGCAGATGAACCTACAGGAAATCTGGATTCTGCATCCAGTAAGGAGATTCTTCAGATTCTTAAAAGTATGCACGAGCAGGGAAAAACGGTCATATTGATCACACATGATAATGGGATTGCTGCTCAGGCAAGGCGTGTAGTCAGAATTATGGATGGAAAGATAGAGTCAGATTTTATCAATAAAAACTATGGGAAAGAAGAATATATAAAAAATCAGCTGGATGCATAAACCCGGTTACAAGGAGACAAATATTATGAAAAAAAAGAAAAGTAAAAAGAAAATTATTATTGGAGCAGCGGCTGTTCTCGTTGTTGCCGGCGGAGTTACAGTAGCAGGTCAGAGGAATTCCACAGAAAATCAGATCCCGCAGGTTCAGGTGGTAATTGCAGAGAAGGGTGATGTTGAGGAAATTGTAGATGCTACAGGAACAGTGGGAAGTGAAGAGGAGAAGACCTATTATTCTCCTGTAAATGCAGAGCTGAAAACGGTTTCTTTTGCCCAGGGAGATGTGGTGAAAAAGGGAACAAAACTGATCGAGTTTAATACAGAGGATCTGGAGAAAGATAATCGGAAAGCAGAACTGAATCTGAAATCAACAAAGTATGATACAAAGGATACAAGAAATAAATCTGACAAAGCAGAGAAGAAGCAGAAGGATGCCAAAAAGAATGTTCAGGAGCTTGAGAAGAAAATAAAGGATAAAAAAGCTTATGTCTCGTCTCTGAAATCACAGATTTCAGCGGCAGCAGCAGCGGCACAGCGTGAAGCGGCAGCTCAGGCATCCGCACAGGCAGCAGCTCAGGCTCAGGCACAGCAGCAGGAAGCTCAGGCAAAAGCCCAGGCAGAGGCAAAGAAACAGGAGGAAATCCAGAGTAAATATCAGGCCGCACTTTATACATACAAGACGGAGACTCTTCCGCAGTACCAGCAGCAGCTCTCAGATCTGAATGCACAGTATAATCAGGCACAAAGCGATTATAATCAGGCAGACACCACATATCAGATGGCATTTGTAACATGGCAGGCAGACCCTTCAGATGAGAATACACAGGCTCTGGATAATGCGGAGGCTGCAAGAACACAGGCACAGCTCGCAATGCAGCAGGCACAGCAGACTTATAATGATCTTAAGCAGCAGACACCGAAAATGCCGGTACTTTCTGATTTCACAGAAAGCAGTGCAGATTACTCATGGGGAATTTCAGACGGTTCAGATGCAGATGACAGTGATGGGGAAGATTCTTCCTCCTACGGATATGATTACAGTGGAAGTGATGGCGGGACAGTAACTGCGGATACTTCTGCTCTGGAAAGTGCACTTGAGACAGCAAGCGATGAACTTGCAGAGCTTCAGTCAGATCTGGCTTCTGAGAAAGCTATCGCAGAGGCAGATTCCACAAGCCTGACAAAAGAAGAAAAAGAGAAACTGAAAGTAACGGATAATCTTTCCGAACTGGACGCAAAATCAGCCGAGGAGCTGGTGAAGGAAGGAAAGAAAGGAATCACCGCGGAATTTAACGGAATCATATCCAAGGCAGATATTAAGCAGGGAGCAGCAGTTACTCAGGGTATGGAACTGTTTACTATTGAGAATACAGACAAGGCAAGTGTGGATGTGACTCTCTCTAAATATGATTATAATACAGTGAAAGAGGGGCAGTCTGTTGAGATTACCTTGGGGGATAATACTTATCAGGGTACTGTAACAAAAATGAGTCATATTGCGGTGCAGAATGAAAAAGGAACGCCGGTCATTTCAGCAACAGTAAGCATTGATAATCCAGATGAAGATATTTTCCTGGGAGTAGATGCAAAGGTTAAGATTTATGCGGCTTCTGCGAAAAATGTGGTGACTCTTCCTGTGGAAGTGGTCAATATCGGAAAAGAAGGCTCCTTCTGCTATGTGATAGAAGATGGACTGGTGACAAAGAGAAATATTACCACAGGAATCAGCTCAGAGGATTATGTGGAAATTACGGATGGAATTAAAGAAGGAGAAGAAGTAATCGCAGATCTGGGTGATTACACAGAGGGAATGGAAGTACAGGCAGTTCCTGAACAGACAGGAGAGGATGCTGATGAGTAATCTGTATGAATATATCAAGATGGCAGTCCATAATATTATGGCAAATAAGGGACGTTCTTTTCTGACTATGCTTGGCATTATCATTGGCATTGCTTCTGTAATTGCCATTGTATCTGTGGGTGAAGGAACCAAGAACCAGATGAACAGTGAAATTGATGATATCGGCGGCGGGCAGATTGCCATCAGTGTCAGCGATGAGGCACAGACAGATGAGGAGTGGATCACTGCGGATGATGTGGAAGCAATCCGGGCGGTAGACGGTATAGAAGGAGTAAATGTTTCGGATTCATTCAGTGGAGAAACTACCACAGGTAAGGGGAATTTTTCTCTTATGCTGACGGGTGAGGGACCGGATGCAAAGCTGTTAAATAATGCCACCATGAAGCATGGAGTATATTTCGGGGAAAATGAAGTTCAGGAAGCAAAAAATGTCTGTGTGCTTTCCGATGCAGATGCAAAAAGACTCTTTGGCACAGATGATGTGGTTGGAATGACTGTAGATGTCAATTGTTATGGCCTGACCAAAAGTCTTCGTATCTGCGGGGTGACAACCCAGAAAGAAAATGGAACCTTTGTCAGTTATACTTATGAGGGAATGCCGGTGACTATTAATGTTCCCTATACTACAATGAATGAATTCACTGGTGTATCCGATTACTTTTTCTCAGTAACAATGCAGGCAGATAAGAGCTTAAACAGTCAGGATGTTGCTGACAAAGTGGTAAAACTGATGGAAAAAAGACATCAGTGTGCAGGAAAAGATTACTTTCAGGTACAGAGCTTTCAGGATATTATGAGCTCTATGAATCAGATGCTGGATATGGTGACTGCTTTTATCTCCTTTGTGGCGGGAATTTCCCTTCTGGTTGGCGGTATCGGCGTTATGAATATTATGCTGGTTTCCGTAACAGAACGTACCAGAGAGATTGGTATCCGTAAGTCACTGGGAGCGAAAACCTCTTCTATTATGATGCAGTTTCTGGCAGAGGCGGCAATTCTGACGGTGATTGGAGGGGTGATAGGAATTGTTCTGGGTGTGATTGGCGGATATGTGATCTGTTCAATCATAAGCAGCAGTATGGGAATGTCCATCACTCCGGGAATCAGCCTGAGTACAATTATGGCGGCGACTTTGTTTTCCTGTGTAGTAGGAGTATTCTTTGGAATTTATCCTGCGAAGAAAGCAGCAAAACTGAGCCCGATCGAGGCTTTGCGGCGGAATTAATTTTGGTGTACCTGTGTACTGATATTATTACAGAATAGTTGTAAATTGTTATAATTTTGCGAATCGAAAGAAAAAAATAAAAAATTCAAAAAAAGTGTTGACAAATGCTCCAGTATAGAGTAGAATACTCATTGTTGTGAGGGACACGAGATAAGAACTTCACAAGGATGTGCGTTTAGCTCAGCTGGATAGAGCGTTTGGCTACGGACCAAAAGGCCGGGGGTTCGAATCCTCTAACGCACGCTAATAAAAAATAAGACAGTGCAAATGCACTGTCTTATTTTTTTATTCGAGTCCGGGTCGGACTCGAACGGGTTCGATCTACGCTTCGCTCCGGTCGTTGCTAAACGCGTGCCACTGGCACGCAGCAACCTCTAACGCACGTAGAACCGCTAGAAATCAAGGCTTCTAGCGGTTATTTTTTTACTTGACAAGGCTACTTGACCCTTTGGTTAATTCCGATGGCATAGCCCCGGGAGTAATCATTAAGGAGAAGAAATTTTACATTGAATGTAATTGAGTAAAGCTCTGTCATTCCGATTGTCTTCAGAAATTGTAATGATTTCAACTTTTGGGTGATTTACAATTTCAGGCCAGAAAGATTCTGCAGGTTCCTGTAATACCCCTAAAATGGGAGTCTGCCCATCCAAAAGGTTTAGGATTTTTTTACGAAATAAAGCAGCGTCTGTTTCATGTGAACCAAGTTCATCCATAACAATTAAAGAGCAGTCAGAACACATGGAAAGAATATTGCATCCAAGACGATCAAAGGTATCGGCAGTGTGTTCATCTGTTTTTCCGCATAAAAACAAAAGATTAGATTCGTTTGGGAATTCCTTCTCTTTTAGATGGTACATATGAACTGAATACTGATTCTTTAGATAGTCTTTTGTGCGGACAGTCAGGAATCCATCAGCGGTTTTCTTATAATCATCCAATATCTTTTGGATCAATGTAGATTTTCCAATGCGTTTTTTACCAGTTAAAAATATATGTTGAGTCATAGTAAAGTCCCATTTCATTTTATAATAGTTCTATAGTCAGGTCGCATTGTTTTGTTTCGAACATCCCAGAGAATTCTTCCATAAGTGGAATCAGTTATTTCCTTGATTTGCCCATCTTTGTTTAAGTGAGATTGAATCCATTGCATGATTTTATTTGCGTTTTCCTGTGTATGTTCTTCAGAAGGAAGCATGTGCTCCATAAGGAAATCTATATAGTGTTCATCCGGAGTTACCCAGGTTTCACGATGGAGCTTCTCATAGCTTGTTTCAGGATTATATCCAAGCAGAAATAATATATTGAAAAGAGAGAAAAACCATCGCCCATTCCATTGGGGTGCTGTTTGTTTGTCAAATACTTCCTGTAAGATCTGTTCTCTGAGTGAATTTCGTCTGTCAAGATGCGTGATATTACAGCACCATGCCCTGCTCATTTCCATAGATTTTATCAGTCCGTCCATATTGTGGATAGCAGGTGTCATGGAACTGAATACCAAATCAAATGCATGCTTATACCTCGATTTATCAATATCTAATGTCTGAAAATTACATGTATAGAGTATAGCGTTGTTTAAGCCTTCATTTTGTATATGTTCCATTCCGTGTTTAACCATTTTATCAGAAATATCCAGCCCCACTACTTTGTGTACATATTTGGCAAATGCAGCAGCAAACCGTCCGGGACCGCATCCAATATCTGCGACGTCATAATTTTTTTCAAGAAGCCCTTTGGAATCCAGATAGTTTATTGCGCTGATGACACGTTCATCACCTTTTTCTTTCTTTTTGCGTGCGTCTTCCCAAAAGTCTGCACGTTTATTCCATCTTTCTATAGCCCGCTCAGGTAATTCTGCAGGCTGAGATTCCTGTAGAGAAATAAAATAATCCAATA
>OGOY01001498.1_pt1 | contig 24480 bp, 19 predicted proteins | sample 1552811 | NCBI WGS metagenome assembly OGOY01 (sample SAMEA2580132, study PRJEB22360) | human gut metagenome | biome: human gut; feature: human-associated habitat; material: faeces | place: Denmark | collected 2008/2010 | reverse complement strand
TATCTCGACTTTGCGTCGCCGCAAAGCTCAAGCACGCAACCCGAATGCACGGAAGAAAGGTGACGCTTTCAGGTAGATCAACCATGTTGTCGAGCTGGGGTGATTGTGTCAAGCCAGGCATCGCCAGGACAACGGCGACGAACGAGCCGTCCTGATTCATGCCTTTGTCGTTGTTAACCTTGATGATCTTGGGATGCTCGGTATCGAATGAAGCAAAGGAAGCCATAACGTGCGGCTCTTTTACGTTGCGCGAAGTGCCGTCTACGTTTACCGTGGTGGCGGTGTTGTTCTCGTAGTCCAAGGAAGCTTCATTGCCGGCAACGTTCTTCAGCACTGAAGGGTCCACAGTTTCATTGTTCAACTTACGGCCTTAGGTAACGGAGAAAGGCAGCTCCTTGTTGGTGATACCTGAGTAATGGACGTCCTTGCTGTTTGTGCTCCACTTTGGTGTCGTCTTGCGCGAAGGTGATTATGTCGTCGTTGGGCGCGATGGCCTGCAAGTCGGATTCGTCGGACGTCACATCAGCCCCGAAGGGCTTTTCGGCCACTTGACTACGGCAATGTCTTTGTGCTCGCCAGAAGGAGTGGTGGTCGCCTTTGAGCATTCAGCCTTTTTGTGGGTGGAACCATGGGCGGTGATGGAATCCTGCTCTTGCTCTTAGGTGTGCTGTCTTTGCGCAACGGTGGCGGTACTGGTCTGCTCGGTAGTTTGTGCATCCTATATGTTTTCCGCTTACGCTTTGATATGGACTTTGGACGGCTTTCGAGCAACGGAAAGGGCTTCGTGTGCTATTGCTTTGCTGGGGTTACAGTGAAAGAGGACGCATGAAGTTTTCAGATAGTGTTGTTATGTTTGATTATGCCAAATTTCCGATTCTCGGAAATTTGGCAACTGGAGCAGTGATCGGATTAGATTCTGCCGAAGAGCGTGTTTGCAGAGATGCGTTCGAGGCTGGGTCTAAGGAGTTATCTACGGACGATTTTTCTCCTGAGTTCTGTAGCGCTTTGGGCGAAGGGAAATTCTTTCGAGAAGAGCACGATGGAAATCTATCAAGATCTGCATATCTTCATGTGACACAAAGATGCAATTTGAATTGCGTCGGGTGCTATTCCGTGAATTCGAAACGTAATGCTTCGCCCGATCTCCCTCTTGCGGATATCGAAGTCATTCTTACGAAATTGAAGGGGCTGAATGTCGATAGTCTGGTTATTTCAGGCGGGGAACTTTTTTGCGGAAAGACTTGCCCGATATTGTTTCTTTTGCAAAGACGAAGGGTATAAGGAGCGTTTCTGTAATAACGAATGGAACCAGCATAAAGAGAGAGATCCTTCAAAGGTTGTCTGGTGCTGTGGATAGAATTGCTGTTTCGTTTGATGGCTCTTCTTCTAGTTCCGAATCGTATATCCGTGGATATCAGCGGTTTGCTGATCTAAAAAAGAGCATCCTTGCGATTGAAGAAGAAGGGATAAACGCTCATATCATAGCGACGATTCACGCTTTTAATATTCAGGATATTCCTTCATATTTTGAGTTAGCTCGCTCTTTGAATGTTGGCATCAACTTTAGTCTGCTGTCATGTACTGCTGATGATAAGCATTCGAAGAGGCTTATTCCCGACGATAATGCGCTTGAGCGCTTGGCTGAAATCTTGATAGAGAACGCCGGTCAAAATGCATTTTCTTGTGGCTTTAATTTGAACGGTTCTATTTCGGCAAGAGGTTGGTGCGGTGCCGGCCGAACCTGCTTGAGCGTATCCCATGAGGGGCTCCTGTATCCCTGTCATATGTTGCAGTTTGATGGCTATACCATTGCGAACTTGTTGAAGGATAGTCTTGCGGATGTCGAAGAAAAAATTGATAATTCACCCTTTTCGACTCTGGACGTTGAATCAATTTCAGGATGCTCGAATTGCGGCATGAAGTATTTATGCGGCGGAGGCTGCCGTGCCCGTTCATTGTATGCCTATGGTGATGTCCGATCCTGTGATCCGTATTGCGCCTTAGCCAAAAAATTTTATGGTCTGCTTGGCGATTTGCTTAGAAGATTCTATGCGTAACCGATTGATTCCTACCGTTAACATGAGCAATTATGGACATAGTTTATTGGTGATAGTAAGCAATAATTAGTTAATAGTTTTTATTAATTAGTTAAGGAGATAGAATGCTTTTTTATTCCATTCCAAATCAACAAGTTTCAAGTTGCTTGAATATAGGGCTTCCTAATGGCTGCATGACCATTGGCCTTCAAAGTTTGCCTCTCAAAAAGCCGAAGTTGGACTGCTGATAACGGAAGGAAGACATAGTTGTTTGGGGAATCAAACGAAGCAAGGGCTTCTTTACTTCGCCTGGAGAATATCGCAAAGCCATTGTATGTTGCCTTGCGAGTCGTTATGGCGACATTCGTCATTGGATGGAGTTTGCTCTTTGTCGCATTTTTCGTTTCCTTGGTAACCTCACAAGTTGGTTTGTGTGACTTGGTCTGTCATCTTCTTTACGCTGTTCCTGTTGCGGTGTCTGCTTTCATAAACATTTATATCCTTTACGTAATTGGAAGTATTTGCAATTCGATACGCCATGGGAGCAGTCCGTTCACTATGCATACTTCTCGGCAAATTAAAGTAGTGAGTTTTTTGCTGCTTGCCAGTTTTGTCCTTCAGGCGGTTGTCTCCGTGATTCCTTTTGATGGTTATTCTCTTGGTGTTATGCGAATTGGCTTGGCGAAGCAAGGGGATGGAGTGGTGGCGGATCTGAGCATTTCGACCTTGGTGGCTTCGGTTATTGGCTTTGTTCTGTCATATGTGTTTAAATACGGAGTATTGTTGCAGCAGTTGTCGGACGATACGGTTTAGGGGCATATTTTGGCTATAGTGTTCAACTTGGACAAATTGCTTGCCTCGAGAAAGATGCAATCCGTAGAGCTGGCAGAAAAGCTTGAATGCACGGTTCAGACGGTATCGAGGATAAAAAACGGGAAAATTCGTGCGTTAAGAATTGGCAGTCTTGATAGGATTTGTGAGGTTTTCGATTGCCAACCTGGTGATTTACTTGAGTATCTTAGCGATGAAGAGGCTGAAAAAAGATACGGTGAGACCTTTTTGGAGGAGTATAAAAAGTATCATAGTCAATAGATGCTATTGCACTTGATGATGGGCACTGGAATTCACCAGCGCCCATTTTTTATGTTCAAAACCGCTTACCGCTCAGGTGAACCGCCTATCATCGGTTTCTCTCTAAGTACTAGTAAATAATGCTTAACTTTAAGAAGTTAAAAGAAACAGTTAACTTCTTAATAGATTATTTCCATTAGGGAGGCTTTTATGAGGCATGGTTACCATAACTTAACCAATTACAGAATGCTTCATATTGCCAAGGATTCGCCATTTTTCGAAGAGTATGCTCAGGCGAAAAATACAGAGTCTTTTTCTTGCGAAGTCCCTTCGGATTGGGCGTGTCAGCTTGATTCAACCTGGAGGTATTTATTTCCCGCAAAGGTGAACTTGCCTGATCAGGGATGGAAGATCCACCTAAGCTCATGTCCCACGGAAGCCCAATTGCTGCTCGATGTTGTGGGTGGCTTTATAGTCAAGAAGAGAGTTGCTTTCAAGCATTTGGTATCGTATGGGAGCTTTCTGAGACTGAACGGTAAGAATGCAAATAGGTCCTCTTCGGGCAAATTTATAACAATCTATCCAGGGTCAGTTGGCGACTTCCTTGCTCTTTTAGAAGAGTTAGAAGGTCTTTTGGGGAATTTCCATGGTCCCTATGTGTTGTCTGACATCAGATACAAGGAAGCTCCGGTTTTCTTCCGCTACGGTGGTTTTCGATATCTTTTGGAAGAAGATGGAAAGGGCGTCTCCAGGCTGGCAATACGAAGGCCGGATGGCTCTCTGACTGAAGATCAGAGAAAGCCATTCTTCGTCTTGCCTGATTTTGTTTCCGTCCCCTTTGGCATAAAGAAACAGGTCGATGCTCGTATCAACCCATCAGATGAATTTGAGCTTCTTTTCTCTCCTTATTCAATTTTGGAAAGCCTGCATTTCAGCAATGCGGGTGGGGTTTATCGTGGGGTTAATCTCAAGACTGGTTGCGAGATTGTGGCCAAAGAGGCTCGGTCGTATGCTGGCTATTCTTCTTCCGATTGCGATGCGGTGCTACGCTTAAGGCATGAGCGGTCGATGCTCATCAGACTGCAGGGAATTGAGGGGATTCCCTCTTACTACTCGTATAAGACAGTTTGCGGACACGAATTTCTGGTCGAGGAATATTGTGCTGGGGCCACTTTGCAGTCTTGGGTTGCCAGTAATTATCCTTTTCGTCTTGGAGAGGACGATGCTCTTCGCTATTCCGAGAGAGCCTTGGTAATTGCTCGACAAATGCTGGGCCTCTTGGATGCAGTTCATGGCGCGGGCGTTGCCTTGATGGATGTTAATCCAAAAAACTTCATCGTTGATAAAAATCTTGCAGTAAGCCTTATCGATTTTGAGGCATGTAGCGATATCGATGGGGCTGATTCGGCGTGCTTGGGGATGCCTGGTTTTTCTCCGCTCTGCAAATGCGCCAATAAAGAGAGGGACGAATTCGGCTTGGCATGTGTTTTGTCCTATCTCTTTTGGCCTTCTTGGAGTAGCTCTTTCTCTCCACGCTCTCTTTATGAGCGGCTTCCTCTTATAGATAAGCATTTTCCATCTTCAGTTAAGGACATGCTGGAAGAGCAATTGTCTTGTATGGCTTCCCGTATATTTGATTCCCCGTTTGGCTTGGTGCCGGTTGGGAGTGAAAAAATCGATTCGTGCAGCTTTGCGCAGCGTTTGGCTGCAGGAATTGCAAAATCGAGAAGGCCCGATGATTCGGAGGGCCGTCTCTATCCTGGTGATGCTACACAATTCTTGCATGGGCCTTTAGGCCGATTGGACATAGAGACTGGCGCTGCGGGCGTTGCTCTCATGCTTGGTCGTTTTGGGCTTGATGTTTCCTCTGATGTTGAATGGATCACGACGAAGCTTTTGAAAAACGAAATCTCTTTGCATTTTCATGGACTGCTTCGTGGAACAGTGGGAATAGCAAGCGTTTTTTCGCAGCTTGGATATTGTGAAAAGGCAATAGGTCTGCTTCCTCTTTCTTTACCGTATGGTCCCTCTGATGATATTTCGATAAGAAGCGGAATTGCTGGAACGGTTCTTTCTCTCTTGCAAATCAATTCAGATTGCGGCTGTCCCCAGGTGAGAAAACTCCTTGGAGAATCTGCTGATTTTTTGCGAGATTCCGTATTGAAGAATCTCGAACCAGTAAGTGATGGCGCGGAAACCGGGAATGCCGTTGGATTGTTCGATGGCTGGTCTGGTGCGGCATTGGCTTGCCATGAGTTGGCTGCATGCTTTGTCGAGCAATCGGCTGAGTGGAATCGCTTGGCTAACGTTTGCCTCGAACACGAACTTTCGGGACTCGATGTAAAACCTGATGGCTCTTTGTCAGTTGATTATTCGGGAATTGATTTTGGGTACTTATCTGAGGGCATTGCGGGTATTGGGGTTTCACTTGCCTTATGCAATGCGGATGGATATGCAAATGAGCTTAAAGCTATTTCTTCTTCGCTCAAAGAATACGTTGCCCTGAACGGTGGCTTGTTCCATGGGCTATTAGGCAAAGCAGCGGCACTTCTCTGCATTGATGGGGAGGAAAACGCTGATGTTATTTCAGCAATGGTGAGGAACGTGATAGGGGAGTTTTGCTTTCGGGAGCAAAGCCAAGATTTCGAGGGGCCAATTTGGGCCTTGGGAAATGGTGGTTCTTGCTTGTCGGTTGATTATTCAACTGGTTCCGCTGGGCTGATCGGATTTCTCCTGTCTTCGGTCGAGCATCCTTTTGGATGGTTTCCCGTTTCTCTTCATTGATATAAATATGCGCACAAATCAAGGAAGGAGGTGAAGGAAATGGGTTCTATGTTGGATCTTCAGTCGCTCGAAGCCTCTAGCGATGCAATCGATCCTAGGGCATCTGGAGCTAGCTTTATGTGCAATGGCGATAACAGCTCTGTGAGCCTTTGGTGCGGCTAAGCAAAGATAGTGCCGGGCATGCTTTCGCATGCCCGGCAATTGCAGAAAGGGCGTGATTCTTCGATGTCAGCCTTGATTGATGCAAGGGGAATAGAAAAGTCTTTCATGTACGGCAAAGGAAAAAAGCTTCGGAAGAACAGGGTGCTGAATGGGATTGACTTTTCGGTTAACGTGGGTGAGTTCGTTTCTATTGTCGGCCCAAGTGGGTCGGGAAAAACGACCCTGTTGAACTGCCTTTCGGGCCTCGAAGAGATAGATTCGGGCTCTATTGCCCTTGATGGCAACTTGATTTCATCAATGAACACTATAGAGAGAGACGAAGTCAGAAGGCGTTTGGTCAGTTTCGTATTTCAGAATTTAAATCTCATTCCATCGCTGAATGCCGTAGATAACGTCTGGATTCCCGCTCGACTTTCTGGAAAGAAAGCTACGAAAAAAGATGCGCTAGCTTTGCTTAGTGGCCTTGGTATCGCCGATAAGGCAAAGGACTATCCAGATTCATTGTCGGGAGGAGAGCGGCAGCGTATAGCAATAGCGCGATCCATGGCTACTGATTCTCCAATAGTATTTGCAGACGAGCCTACAGGATCTCTTGATGTTGATAATACGCGAGCGGTGATGGATATAATGCGTCGCGAATCGAAGCAGGGTAATCGTGCTGTTGTGATGGTAACCCATGATCTGACGGCAGCTTCTTATTCCGATCGTGTTGTGATTCTGAAAGATGGGATGGTTGCTGCGGAGCTCAACCATCCCGCCCCGCATGAAATAGCCCTTTTGCTGGAGGGGTAACCATGTGGCGTTTGTTCATTTCTGACTTAAGGAATAGATGGCTTGATTGGGTGGGTATTATTCTGGTCGCCTTCTTTTGTGGCGTTGCTAGCGGTTGGTCCGCCTTGCTCATATCTTCGTCTTATGGGCTAGAGGGGGCGGCTTCGAGGCAGCTGCTCAATGCGGGAACCGCAACACTGTTTCTGACATGGATTGCTTCCATTCCCGTATCTGCCTCTGTGGCGCGACTTGTTGCAAAGAAAAAAGAGCCATCTTACTCTGTGTGGCGGTTGCTAGGCATGCGCAGGAGATATGTAGGACTTTGCTTTTTTGTTCAGATAGCAATTGCTTCGTTTCTTGGCTTGATGTTGGGTTTCATTGCTTTCGGCTTTGCGATTCCTTGCTTTGAAGTCTTTGTTTGTTTGGGGGCTTGTCTTGATTTTCCGGTTGTCGCCTTGGTCGCTTGCGTTGAGCTCCTTGCGTTTGTTCTTGGTGGGTTGAGCAGTGTGCATTCTTCCCTGAATGTTTCCCCTCTTTTAACCCTGGGCGGTCAATTGCCATATAGAAAGAAAATCGGCGCCTTCCGCATCGTTGTCTGTGCCTTGTTAGTTGTTGGCCTTTTTTCGTTGATTGCAATTTCCGTCGAATCAGACCCGCTGGCTCGAATCAGTTGTCTTGTATTCCTCCCCTTTGTTGTTGCTTTGTTCTGCTCTGTCGTTTTGAGGCCGTTGCTCCCTTGGGTGGTGAAAACGTGGACGGCTGTTACTCCTTGGAGGGGCTCTCCGGTCTGGCTGGTTGCCCAGAGCAAGGTACTTTTCTATTCCGATGAATCTGTGGCGATACAAATGCCTATTGCAATAGGCATTTCACTGGTTGCGGGGCTCATTGCTGTTATTGATGCTCTGGTTGTCTATCTGAGGGGTCAGGGAATCGAAGCAAGCGGGATAAGCACTGAACAGCTGCTGTCCTTTCTCGGTGCCCCTATTTTAGTTTGCGTTGCTGGAGCTGTGGCTGTTGTTGCAATGACGGCAAACGACAGGGTTCTTGAAGGAAGGACGTTCATTTCGTGTGGATCGAGTCATAGATCGATCTTCGAAATGATGATATGTGAGTCGTTCATCCATGCGTTTAATGCGCTCATCGTTGGCATGGCGTGCGCATTATCTTCTGGGGCTATTGCTTCTGCCGTTTGTTCGGTTAGCCTCCCCTTATCTGCCTGCTTAGTTTCCTCGCTGTTGATTTTCGCGCCTTCTTTTGCGGTCGTCCTATCTCCCATGCTGATGGTGCTGCCAAGCGTAAGCGCTGGAAAAGTTCTTTTAGCTCGTAAGGCCGTGGAATAGAAAAGGGAGGTTGCTTTGTCGTCTTTTTCTCCGATAGAGGGAGTCCGATTCCATGCGAACAATAATCGTTTTATTAAAGAGGTATGTCCCTTCTTTGGGGTGGGTGTTTGTCGCTTGCTTGGCTCTGGGGCTACTCGGGCAGATAATTTTGCTGGCTCAGCCCCAATATGGTGGAGCTTTGATTCAGGCTGCACAGGAAGGGGCAAATGCTTTCGATCCCTTGATAATCCTGCTGATCCTTCTTGCTGCAAGCGCCCTATTGACTATGGGCCAGCAGGTTCTGATTGCCAAGATAGGCGAGGGACTAGCTAAGCGAATAAGAGGCCGTCTATCCCGTTCGTTCTTTGCTTTGTCGGTTTTGAGCCAGGAAGCTCGACCTTCAGGTTGGTATTCTCAGCGCATTGTAAGTGATGTTGAATTGGTTAAGAGACTCCCTGGGCAGCTTGTTTCTCTTGTTCAGTCCTTGTTCGTGTTTTTCGGATCATTTGTTGCCCTGGTTCTCATTTCCCCCATGACGTTTGTTATCGGTTTGGGGTTTGGATTGCTATCCTTGCTTTTTTCGGTCGTTGCATCGCGCCCGATGTCGGGCTACAGGAAAGAGGTTCAGGAGCTTCTTTTGCGTATTACAGTAAAAACCCAGGAATTCGCTCTCACGAATCGGGTCTTGCGATCTTATAACGCATGGAGCTCGGCGGAAAAATCTCTCGGAGTCGAAATAGAGGCTGCTGCAAAAGCTGGCTTTAAATTGTCTCTGCTTGCCGGTTTTCTTTCTCCGATATCGTCTGTCTTGATGCAGCTTGCGAATATTGGAACGATTTTGTTTGCATCCTGGCAGGTTGCTGCGGGCGCAATGGCTTTTTCCGATCTTGTAGTTTTCTTGATGTACTTCTCTTACTTTTCTTCTTCGGTAAGCCAATTTGTTGGTTTTATTTCATATGCGCGCGAAGCTGCTGTAGGCGACGAGAGAATTAGAGACTTTGAAACCCTAGTTCATCCTAGGAGTCTTCCTTCTTCTTGCCACAAAGAGGGAGGCATTTCTCCTTGTCCATCTTTTACTTTTTATCGTGTTTCATTTTGCTACCCATCGTCCTCGAATGACTCTTTGAACGATGCCTCGTTCAGCATTCCTCCTGGGAAAGTAACTGCGTTAGTTGGAGCTTCGGGTGGGGGGAAGTCAACGTGCTTGGGTTTGATGGAACGTTTTTTCTCTCCCTCAAAAGGGAAAATACTCCTTGATGGTATTGAGTTGTCCGATATCCCCCTTGAGGAATATCGGGATTCAATTGGCTTTATAGACCAGTCCGCTAGTTTGATTAGCGGTACCGTCGAGGATAATTTAAGGCTTGCAAAACTCTCAGCTTCTCGCTTTGACATGGAGAATGCTCTTGATTCTGTTGGATTAGGTGATATTCCTTTGGATAGGGACGTTGGCGAGCGGGGTCTGGCCTTGTCGGGAGGGCAAAGACAGCGTATCGCATTGGCTAGAACTATTATCCGTAATCCTAAAGTGCTCATTCTCGACGAGCCAACTTCGAGCCTTGATGGAATTTCCGAGCGCGAAGTAGATTGTCTCTTGAGAAGTCTTTTTGATGGACGGACGATCGTCTATGCGGCTCATAGGTTGTCCTCCATTTTAAGCGCCGATTGGATCGTCGTTCTTAATGAGGGAAAAATTGAGGGGCAGGGAATGCATCACGACTTATACGAGAGCTGTTTGTACTATCGTCGTTTGATTGATTCTCAATCCGAGATATAGGTTGATGCCGATATGGTTAAAAAATGCCGCCCAAAGGGACGGCATTGAAATGCGAGTGAGCCTATAAGCCGGGTTCTGTAATCGGCAACCATTTATCTCGACTTTGCGTCGCCGCAAAGCTCAAGCACGCAACCCGAATGCACGGAAGGGCGGCCGTATGGCATTCCTATTTGCGCTTGCTCCAGATGGGGTTTACCAAGCTACGTTGTTGCCAACGCACTGGTGCGCTTTTACCGCACCGTTTCAGCTTTTCTCCTGTATGCAGGGGAGTCTTCTTTTCTGTGGCACTGTCCGTCGGGTCGCCCCGCCCAGCCGTTAGCTGGCATCTTGCCCTTGGGAGCCCGGACTTTCCTCATGCTTGCGCACGCGATTGCCCGGCTCACTCGAGGTGGTAGTATACATCGTTCTTCGAACGATGTATACGGCCGACGCTGCGGGCCAATCGGGCACCTCATCTTGCTTCTGCAAGCAGCCTTGACGGGCAAAGCCCGTCTGGCGCCTGCTTTCAAAGCAATCTGAGACACCGGATTGGCCCTCGCCGACTGATATGAACCTGAGGGCTTCGGAAAATTCCCCTATGATGTTTCCTCGATCTCTGACTTCTGCTATTCGTTTTTCTGGTTTCATGGTTAGGGATGATTCTCGTACTCTTTCGCTCTGAAAGGATTTTCATATGAAACGCTGCTTGCTTGTTGGCGCTGCGCCTTCGGCCCATAAAGAGCTTGACTACATCCTGCAAACGCAGGGATTCGATGCGGTGTATGCGGTCGATGGCGGGTTCGCGGCGTTGCAGGAGCGCGGCATTGTGCCTGATGCGGTGTTCGGCGATTTCGATTCGCTTGGAGCGGTACCTCAGCATCCATGCGTGTTCGAGTACGACATGCACAAGGATTTCACCGATATGGATTTGGCAATTGGCCATGCCGAGCAGCAGGGTCTTGAGGAGCTGGTTATCTGCGATGCGTTTACGGGCAGGCTCGACCACTCCCTAGGCAACTTGCAGTTGCTTATCCAAGCGGCCGCTCGAGGGACATGCGTGTGGGGCATTGGCGAGGAAACGGTAATAGCCCCGCTGGTGGCACCAGGGCCGTTTTGCTCTCTTTCATTTGCGGAAGGTGCGCAAGGCACGTGTTCGGTGCTTTCCCATGGCGATGTGTGCAAAGACGTTACCGAAGTGGGCTTGGAGTGGGAGCTCGGCGGCGCAACCTGCACGAACCGGGCGCTGTGGGGTATATCCAACGAGCTTATTGGCAGGCCTGCCAGCATCAGCCTGGAAGAAGGCTCGCTGTGGGTTATCTTCCCTCTTTTGGAATTCCCGCGCGCGGCGTATACCTATATACGAGTACAATAACGTAACCACATAACAGGGGAGCTAACCGCCCGCGATGCGCGGCTGTTCGGCTGAGAGGGGGCAAGGCCCCGACCCATAGAACCTGTATGGATAATGCCAACGAAGGGAGCCGTGATGGCGCAAGAACGTCTCATCACTCAAATCGATTATGCCCGTGCGGGCAAAATCACGCCTCAAATGGAAGCAGTTGCCGCCAAGGAGCATAAAACGCCCGAAGAGGTTCGTGCAGGTGTTGCGAAGGGCTGCATTGCCATTCCCGCCAACATACACCATGCCGCTTTGAGCCCCGAGGGCGTAGGCGAAGGCATGCGTACCAAGGTAAACGTTAATCTGGGTATTTCTGGCGACCTGATGAACGCCGAAATGGAACTCGAAAAGGTGCGTACTGCTATCGAGCTGGGCGCGGAAGGCATCATGGACCTGTCCAATCACGGCAAAACACACGATTTCCGCAAGCATCTTATCGACATGAGCCCCGCCATGATCGGTACGGTGCCCATGTACGATGCCATCGGCTACTTGGAAAAACCTCTTATTGGTATTACGGCTCAGGACTTCTTGGACGTTGTTCGCGCTCACGCTGAAGACGGTGTGGACTTCGTAACCATCCATGCTGGCATGAACCGTCGTACCATCGAAAACTTCAAAGAAACCGGTCGCTTGATGAACATCGTAAGCCGCGGCGGTTCGCTGATTTTCGCCTGGATGGAGGCTACGGGCAACGAAAATCCTTTCTACGAGTATTACGACGAAGTGCTGGAAATCTTGCATGAGCACGATGTGACCATCAGCATCGGCGATGCTATGCGCCCCGGCTGCAACTACGACGCTACTGATGCTGGGCAGATTTCTGAGCTTATCGAGATCGGCAAGCTTACCAAGCGTGCATGGGATGCAGGCGTTCAGGTTATGGTTGAGGGTCCTGGCCATATGGCATTGGACGAGATCCCCGCCAATATGAAGATTCAGAAGCGCTTGTGCCACAACGCCCCGTTCTACGTTCTTGGCCCGCTGGTTACCGATATCGCTCCTGGCTATGACCACATTACGTCTGCTATCGGTGGCGCGGTTGCCGCATCGTGTGGCGCCGACTTCCTGTGCTATGTAACGCCCGCCGAGCATCTGCGCTTGCCCGATGCCGATGATGTGCGTGAGGGTCTTGTTGCAACTAAAATTGCAGCTCATGCTGCCGATATTGCTAAGGGTATCCCCCATGCGCGTGATGTCGACAACCGCATGAGCGACGCTCGTCGCCGTATGGACTGGGAGGAAATGTTCAGTCTTGCCATCGATCCGGTGAAGCCCCGCAAGTACTTTGAGAGCGCGCCTCCCTCGACGGAGGGCACCTGCACCATGTGCGGCAAGATGTGTGCGGTTCGTACGGTTAATACCATCATGGACGGTCTTACTATCGACCTCGGTGAGGAAATGTCCGACAAATAGCAAGTATGAAGCGGCTGTCCCTTTGGGCAGCCGCTTTTACCTGTGATGCGAGCGGCGGGTGTTCGGGCGTTGAGGTGGCTCAGGCTCCCCTCGATACCCGAGCCGTTGGCTTGCCTTGAGCAAGGAGAGAAGATGAAAACAGCGCTAACCATTGCTGGTTCTGATTCAAGCGGCGGAGCTGGCATTCAGGCAGATATCAAAACCATGAGCGCTTTGGGGGTCTATGCGGAATCGGTTGTCACAGCGCTAACCGCGCAGAACACCATGGGTGTGCAAGGAGTGGTTGCGACGGATCCCGATTTTGTATTACTGCAGATGGAAAGCGTGTTTTCTGATATTTGCCCCAATGCAGTTAAGATCGGCATGCTCCCTACGGCGGAAGTGGTTCGTGCGGTGGGGCAGGGCTTGCAGCGTTTCGATGCTCAGAATGTCGTGCTCGATCCGGTCATGGTTGCCACAAGCGGGGCTGCGCTTTCGGAGGCGCCTGCAGTGCAAGCGCTTTTCGATTTGCTTGTGCGGGCTTCCGTGGTAACGCCAAACATCCCCGAAGCCGAAGTGCTTTCAGGCATGCGCATCGAAACTAAAGAGGATATGCTGGCTGCGGCGAAGGCTATTCAGCTGAAAGGAGCGCAGGCCGTTCTGGTGAAAGGTGGACATTTGGCCGAAGAAGCCGATGATGTGCTGCTGGAAGCAAACGGTGCGGTGACGTGGCTTTCCGCTCAATGTGTGGAAACGAAGAACACGCATGGTACTGGTTGCACACTTTCTTCTGCTATCGCTTCGTATTTGGCGAAGGGCGAAACCTTGAAGCATGCCGTGGCTTTTGCGAAGCGCTACCTCACTGAAGCAATCCAATCAAATCCTGGGTTAGGGAAAGGCAACGGTCCTGTGAACCACCTATTCGCGCTGCGCTAACAAGGCGGTTTAGGATTGCATGAATCGCCTTGCCAACGCCAGAAGTGCTTCGCGCTCAGGTGCCACCTCTTCGTTGGCTACGGCGCTAAACAACTCGCTGAGCACAAGCCCAACATGTGGTCCTTGAGGTACGCCGAGAGAGATAAGGTCGGTGCCATTTACTGGTAGGTCGGCAGGAGAAAGCACTTCGCCTTGCTTGAGCATCTCATTGAATAGGCTTTCGGCCGCGTTGATCTTCTGGATCCATTTTGTTGCACGGGTCGATTTTCCCCTTGCATCGCCCCGCATCAAGTCGCAAATTGCGTGGAACAGGTCCTCGTTGTGTTCTACCAGGGCATACAGCTTGCGCACACTTTTTGTTGTGGGCTCGGGTCTGTCGCCATGGTAGCGGATAATCAAGTCGAGGTCATGCTGCATCTTCTTGCTGAAATGCAGCGTTTTTGCGCTTTCGCGCATGTGCTGAACGCTTGCTATGGGGTGATTGGGCATATGGCCCAAGTTGTCTGCTCCAATGAGGAACGTATCGGGCTTGCCTGCATCGTGAAACAGCGCCGCCCAACGCACCAAGGGGTAGGCGGGGGTGTTTTCGACTACCGCAGCGGTATGTTCCCATACATCGTAGATGTGCCAAGGGTTGTGTTGGTCGAAGCCGTCCATGGCTTCAATGCAGGGAACGATATAGGCAAGTTCGCGGGGAAACCGAAGCAGGGTTTGGCGCACATGGTTTCCGCAGAGGAGCTTTTCGAGCTCTTGCCTTAGGCGCTCTCCTGCAACGTCGGTGAGGGTAGGTGCATATCTGCGTATGGCGGCTTCAGTATCAGGGTCAATCCAGAACCCGAGCTGTGAAGCGAAGCGCATAGCGCGAAGGACGCGCAGGGCATCTTCTTGCAGGCGGATACTGGGGTCGTTGACGCAGCGGATTATCTTGTTGGCCAAGTCGTTCTGCCCGTCAAAAAGATCTACAAGGCCACGAACCGGGTGGAACGCCATTGCGTTGATAGTGAAATCGCGTCGCGCCAAGTCTTGCTCGATGGTGTCAACGAACAGCACGCTATCGGGGTGGCGGTGATCGGTATAGGCGCCTTCGGTGCGGAAGGTGGTAACTTCGATGGGTTCGTTTTGATAAACCACGGTTACCGTACCGTGCTTCGTTCCTGTTTCGTGCACCGCCATGCCGCTTGCCAGACACGCTTCGCGCGTTTGCTCCCAGTGAGCGTTGGTGGCGATGTCGGCATCGTGGGGTGTGACGCCGCGAAGAGCATCGCGCACGAAGCCACCGACAACCCAAGCCTCAAAACCGCGCTTCTCCAAAGCGTCGATGACAGCGCATACCGATGTGGGAAGCTGGGCAAGCATTCCGTAGGCTTCGATATGTGGCGCATCATTAAGAGACATGACCTCAGGCTTTCGTTACGAGTATGTTTCAGTATACGGCTTCGGTAGCGATTCGTGCGTCCATACTGGAGATATGTCTTGAGGCAATAGCCTGTGCGGCGTGGTGGTTTGTTGCGATTGCTTTCGCATGTCTTTCGAATTCGGTAGCGTAAAATCAAACGGTGAAAGATACGAACACGGTGCGCCGAGCACCTAAAAGGGGTTGCCATGATTGATGAAGTGCATATTCGCGATGTGGCGTTGATCCACGAGGCAACGTTTGCGCCAAGCCCCGCCTTTACTGTGGTAACAGGCGAAACGGGCACGGGTAAAACCGCTTTACTGAATGCGCTGAAGATTCTGGTCGGCGAGCGCGCTGGTGCGTCGTTTGTGCGCGAGGGCTGCGAAGAACTCCAGGTAGAGGGCCGTTTCTTTGGCGAAGGATGCGGGGAGGATGGTGTGGTGGCTGCGCGCCGCATCGGTGTGCAAGGACGCAGTCGCGTTTCCATTGACGGTTCGCTTGCTTCAGTGAAGGAACTTGCCGGCGGCTTGGGCCAGACGGTTGATCTTGGCGGGCAGCACGAGCATCAGCGCTTGCTTTCGCCAGCCTATCAGCGTGCTTTGCTCGACGAATGGGGCAAAGAAGAAATCAGTGCGCCGTTGGGGGCGTATCGAGCATGCCTTTCTGCGGCAAACGATGCGTCTGCCGAGCTTGTTCGCCTGCAAGAGTTGGAATCAGCCGATGCTGTCGAGCTCGACAGGGCGCGCTTCGCTTTGGAGCAGATCGGCAAAGCAGATCCCCAGGAAGGTGAGTACGAAGAGCTTATCGAGCGAATGCCTCGCCTGGAAAACGCCGAAATGCTGGTCCATGAAGCCATGTCTGCCCAGCGCAATCTAACAGGGTCGGGCGGTGCGGTGGAATCGCTTGAGTCGGCATTGGGGTCTCTTGAGCGAATCGCGGCGGTAGACACTTCCGTTGAATCCGTGTTGGAGCTTGTGCGTGAAGCATTCTTTTCGCTGGAGGATGTGGGTCGCGATTTGGCGACGTACAAAGATGGTGTCGATTTCCCCCAGGAAGAGCTGGAGGCGGCGCAGGATCGCATTGCCGAGTTGCAGGGTCTTATGCGTGGCTTCGGTCCGCGCATGGAAGATGTGTTGGCGCAGCGCGCCGAAGCTGAGGCGAAAATCCGCGAATACGATGGGCGCGACGAGCTTATCTCCCAGGCTCGAAAGAAGCGCGATGCAGCGGAATCGGCACTTGCCGACGCGGCGCATGCCTTGGCGAAAGCTCGCGGCAGGGTTATTCCTCGCTTTATCGATGCCGTCCAAGCCCAGATGGCTCGTTTGGAAATGAAGGGCGCACGTCTCGAGGCAAGTATTTCTGATCTACCGCGTGGGCAGTGGGACACATGGGGCTCTCAGTCTTTCGAGTTCCTTTTTGCTGCTGGTGAGGGCCTTAGCGCTCAACGGCTCGGCAAAATTGCTTCGGGTGGCGAAATGAGCCGCGTGATGCTTGCCCTGAAGGTTGCATTGGGCGAATGTGACCAGGTAGACACCCTGGTGTTTGACGAGATCGATGCTGGTGTGGGCGGTAGTACCGCTCGTGCACTTGGTGCCGTTCTTCGCGATTTGGCAAAAACCCATCAGGTCATTGTGGTAACGCACCTTCCTCAAGTTGCCGTGTGCGGCGATACTCATTATCTGGTAACGAAGTCCGATGATGCGTTGCCGCAAACCTGCTTGACCTCCGTTTCGGGCGAAAGCCGAACGGCGGAAATTGCCCGTATGCTTGCTGGCGAGGTAAGCGAAACGTCTCTTGCCCACGCCGCCGAACTGCTCAGCGAGCAGGAGTAGCCGGCACTTGATTCGGCCCGTCATATGCAAGGCAAAGAAAAAGGAGAATACATGTCCGAATACCAAGCCGTATTGCAACAGCCGACAGATGGGCGCATGCCCGTTATCGGTTGTCATCTTTCTTCGGCTAAAGGGTATGCCGCAATGGCAAAAACGGCAGCTTCCATCGACGCTAACACGTTTGCGTTTTTCACGCGAAACCCGCGTGGCGGGAAGGCGAAAGCAATCGACGATGCTGATGTGAGGGCATTCGCGGAAGAGGCGGCGTTGGCGGGTATTGGGCGCATTGTTGCGCATGGTTCGTATACCGTGAACCCGTGTGCGGCGAAAGAACAGGTGCGCAGTTTCGCATTTCAGGCACTTGCCGAAGATTTGGCGCGAATGGAACGCACCCCGGGGCAGTTGTTCAACATTCACCCCGGCTCTCACGTAGGGCAAGGGGCGGATGCGGGCATTGAGCTTATTGCCGAGGTCTTGAATACCGTATTGACGCCTGAACAGACCACCACGCTCCTGTTGGAAACCATGGCGGGAAAGGGAAGCGAGGTGGGCCGCACCTTCGAGGAGCTTGCTGCCATCATCGATCGTGTTGAGCTCAACAGCCATCTGGGGGTTTGCCTTGATACCTGCCATGTATGGGATGCGGGATACGACATTGCGAATAACCTGGATGGTGTGCTCGAGGAATTCGACCGTGTTATCGGGCTGGATAGGCTGCGTGCTTTGCACATTAACGATTCCCTCAACGAATGCGGTGCCCATAAAGATCGCCATGCGCGCATTGGCGAAGGCTGCATTGGTAAAGAAGCGCTGGCTGCCGTAGTGATGCATCCTCGACTGTTGGGATTGCCCTGCATTCTGGAAACGCCGAACGAGCTGCCGGGCTATGCGGAAGAGATCGCATTTTTCCGTTCTTGCGTTGTGCAAAACGATTGTTTACCATGAACGGGTCTTATTAATTCCCCTTAACAGCATATTTGCAGGTGGCCTTTTACGGGCAAAGTGTGCCTGCACGGTTATTCATTTCTTTTAAGGAGGATCCAGTGAAATTCTTTCTGGACACTGCCGATCTCGATGAGATCGAAGAGGCAGCAAGCTGGGGTGCGTTGGCTGGCGTAACCACCAATCCGTCTTTGTATTCTCGCATCGGCGGCAAGCTTGATGACTTCCACAACCACATCAAGCGTATCTGCGACATCGTTGGCCCTGATTGCCCCGTTTCCGCAGAATCTGTTGCTATGACGCGCGAAGAGCTCATCACCGACGGTCGCGAGCTTGCCGCAATTGCTCCTAACGTTGTTGTGAAGATCCCCACCATGGTGGAAGGCCTTGCCGCAACGCATGCACTTGCAGCCGAGGGCATTCCGGTGAACATGACGCTGTGCTTCAGCGTTCCTCAGGCCATCTTGGCTGCCCGCGCTGGCGCTCGCTACATCAGCCCCTTCATTGGTCGTTTTGACGACATCTCGGAAGACGGTCTTGATCAGGTTGCCAATATTGTTACTGCGCTGAACAACTATGACTTCACCTCTAATACCGTAAACGGTGAGCAGGTCGAGGTTATTGCGGCTTCTATCCGCAGTGCAAACCATGTTACCCAGGCAGCGTTGATGGGCGCCGATATCGCAACGGTTCCCTTCGGTGTGCTGAAGAAGATGGTTCAGCATCCGTTGACCGATCGTGGCCTTGAGGCATTCCTCAAGGATTGGGAGAAAGTCCAGAACGCATGAGTGATGCAGAGGTAGTCGAAGAGTCTGCGCCCGAGGAAAAAAAGCCGGCACGTACTACGCGTCGTCGTGCGGCGAAGGCCTCCGACAAGCAGGAGGGGGCGGCCACAGCGGCTGCGCCCTCCGATTCTGCTGAGGTAAAGCCTGCGGTTGCTGAGGCTTCTTCTTCGGATGAAAAGCCCAAGCGCCGTAGGACAAGCAGGAAGAAAGCCGAAGAAGCTCCTGCCGATACCGAAGCTGAGCAGAAGCCCAAGGCGGCTAAGCCTGCAAAATCCAAGGCTACCGAAAAGAAGGAAGAGCCCCAGACTGAATCTTCCGACACGCAGAAGGGCGACGCTTCCTCCGAGGACGAGTCCAAACCAAGGCGAACCCGCACCCGATCCAGGTCGAAGGCCAAGGCAGAAGAAGCGTCTCAGGGCGAAAATGCGCAGGCAGCTCCCAAGCAGGAAGCTGAGCCTAAGCAAGAAAAAACTTTTGAACAGGCTGCTTCTTCCGATCAAGAGACTCCATTGAAGCAAAAGGATTCCTCGAAGCAGGAATCGGCTCCTTCTGAAGGGGCGGAAAAGCAAGAGCCTTCCGGACTCTCGGATGCTTCTGATGCTGCCGAGGAAAAGAGTTCCAGCGAGCGTGAAGAGCGCGACGACTACAAGGGTCGTCGTCAGCGCAAACCCCGTCAGCAGAGGGGCGGCGATCGTCAGAAGGGTGATCGAGGCGACCGCCAGAAGAACGATCGTTATCACAACGGTCGTCGCCAGCACCAGCAAAACCGTCGTGAGCCGGTGGCCCCTCAGGTTTCCAAGGAAGATCTCGCGAAACTTAAGGTCGTTGAGCTTCGCGAAAAGGCTCAGGAACTGGAGATCGACTTCAAGGGCCTTAAGAAGGCAGAGCTTATTGAGGCAGTGTTTGCTGCCAGCATGAAAGCCGAAGGCTTTGAAGAGGTCAGCGGCATCCTTGATGTGCTTTCCGATGGCTATGGGTTCTTGCGTACGAGCGGATATCTTCCCGGTGAAAAAGACGTATATGTTGGTACTTCTACTATTCGTCGCAATCACCTTCGCAAGGGTGACTACCTTACCGGCCAAACGCGCCCAGCGCGTCCGAAGGAAAAGTTTGCCGCTCTTCAGCGCATTGACACCGTGAATGGGGTTCCGCTTGACGAGGTTGGCAAGCGTATTCGCTTTGCTGATTTGACGCCGGTGTTCCCTGATGAACGCCTGGTGCTTGAGCACGGACGATCCTCTATCACTTCTCGAGTTATTGATCTGTGCGCACCTATCGGCAAAGGCCAACGTGGTCTTATCGTTTCGCCTCCCAAGGCGGGCAAAACCACGATCTTGAAGGATATCGCAGCGTCCATTACGTCGAACAATCCCGAAGTGCATCTGATGTGCCTTCTGGTCGACGAGCGCCCCGAAGAAGTTACCGACATGGAGCGATCCATTCATGGTGAGGTAATTTCCTCGACTTTCGATATGCCTTGTGAAAACCACGTTGCGGTTTCCGAGATGGTTATCGAAAGGGCAAAGCGCTTGGTGGAAAATGGGCAGGACGTCGTCATCCTGCTTGACTCGCTTACGCGTTTGGCGCGTGCCTACAATCTGGCGCAACCCGCATCAGGTCGCATCCTTTCTGGTGGCGTTGATTCGACGGCGTTGTATCCGCCTAAGAAGTTTTTGGGCGCTGCCCGCAATATCGAGGGCGGCGGAAGCCTTACCATCTTGGCATCGGCTCTTATTGAGACGGGTTCGAAGATGGATGAGGTTATCTTTGAGGAATTCAAGGGTACCGGCAACATGGAAGTGAAGCTTGATCGCTCGTTGGCGGAGCATCGCATCTTCCCCGCAATCGATCCGGTTGCATCGGGCACCCGTCGAGAAGATCTGCTGCTTGATCCTCAGGAGGCGCCGCTCATTTGGGCAGTGCGTCGTGTGCTCGCCAACCGCAACAACGTTGAGCGAGCCATGGATTCGCTTATCAAGTCGCTTAAGCAGACAAACGATAACCAGGAGTTCCTGATGCGCGCTGCAAAAAAGGCGCAGCAGGGACGTCATTTCGACGAGAGCGGAGCGATTGAAATCTAATAAATGAGATTTCGGTTCGCGACGTGATCTGGCTGCGTAGAGCATATCGTCATCGCTTATAATTACGAAAAAATGGAACCCTGCCGTTCGGCGGGGTTCCGCAGTGTTTACCTGTCTGTATTTATAGGGAGGTCATGTGCCTCAAGAGCCATTATCTCAGCATCCAGGCGGACCTCAACCGCCAGTAGGGTATGAGCAGCCTGCGCCTCAACCCCCGTTCGAACAAGCACCGCAGTCTGCTGCGGCGGCAACCGTCTATTGGAAAGAGCCTCGCAAATCACGCGGATGGATTGTGGCGCTTGTCGCAATTATCGCGGTGTGCCTGGTGTCGGTTTTCGGTATTGCATCTTGCACCTCGGCTATTGCTGGCCTGGGCGGGTCGAACGCCTACGACAGCGAGCCGTTGCTCCCGAATACGGTTGCGGTTATCGACATCGACAGCACCATTCAATACGATGGCACCACGAACAGCCCCGATGGCCTGAAGCAGCAGCTTGACGTTGCGGCAGATGATAGCAGGATCATTGCGGTGGTGCTGCGTGTGAATTCAGGGGGCGGTGTTGCCACGGCTGGCGAGGAAATGTCCACCTACGTGAAGGAATTCCGAGAGGACACAGGCAAACCAGTAGTGGTTTCGAGCGCTTCTACCAATGCGAGCGCTGCTTACGAGATATCCAGCCAAGCAGACTACATTTTTACGGCGCATACCACCGCCATCGGCGCAATTGGTACAGCGATACAGGTGGTCGATTATTCTGGTTTAATGACCATGCTCGGTATCTCTACGGAAGATATTACTTCTGCTGAAAGCAAGGATTCCACCTACGGTACGCGCAAGCTTACCGATGAAGAGCGGGCATACTATCAGGCTCAGGTGGACCAGATCAACGAAACGTTCATCCAAACTGTTGCCGATGGTCGTAATATGTCTGTCGATGAGGTGCACGCTTTAGCTACGGGCCTCACGTTTACCGGCGACGATGCCGTGAAAAACGGTCTTGCTGACGAAATCGGCACAAAGGAAGACGCTATCGAATACGCAGCTATGCTTGCGGGGCACTCATCCGACTATGAAACGGTGAATCTCAGGCAACATAGCTCGGACGATATTTCTACCCTGATCGACCTGATATCTGAAAATAAGTCTATTTCCGCTGATCAATTGGCTTCGGCGTTGAAGGAGTTGGAGAGCAATGGCTCCATCGCAAAATAAGAAAGAACGTATCGAGTGGCCGAAGCGTGCCGTTGTGACGGCAGGCATGCCTTATGGCAACAAGTCTCTGCACTTTGGTCATGTGGGCGGCGTTTTTGTACCCGCCGACTGCTATGCCCGCTTCCTCCGTGATCGCATCGGCCCTGAAAACGTGGTATTCGTCTCTGGCACCGATTGCTTCGGTTCTCCTATCGAAGAGGGGTATCGCAAGGAAGTTGAATCCGGTTCCTTCGAGGGAACCCTGGAAGACTATGTTCGTCGCAACCACGATCGCCAGAAGGCAACGCTTGATGCGTACGACATTAGCCTTGATGTGTACGAGGGCAGTGGCCTCGGCCATTGTGGCGAGGTCCATCGCTCTATTTCTGCCGCCTTTGTGCAGCGTCTTCATGAAAAGGGATTCCTGCATTTGGAGAGCACGCTTCAGTTCTATGACGCTCAGGAAGGCATGTTCCTGAATGGCCGTCAGGTAGTGGGGCATTGCCCTGTGCAGGGCTGCAAAAGCGAAAAAGCCTATGCCGATGAATGCGACCTGGGCCACCAGTACGACCCGGTTGATCTTATCAACCCGATTTCCTCGGTTTCGGGCACGGTGCCGGAAATGCGTGAGGTGCGTAATTGGTACTTCGACCTGCCTGGCTTGTCCAACGTAGTTCGTGATTATGTCGATGCTTTGGAAAGCGATCCGTGCATTCGTCCCGTTGTTACCAAAACCATTAAGGAATTCCTTGTTCCGCCCATCATTTACATCAAGGTGGAACTGCACGACAAATACCTGGAAATTGCAGATAAATTGCCCAAGCATGTGTATCGCGATGCCGCCAAGGGCAAGCAGAGCTTCGAGATCGAATTCGAGAACGTCTACGATCGCGATAAAGCGCGTACCGTGTTGGCAGATGCGAATATTCGCTTCCGCACCGGTAAGGCATTGGTGCCGTTCCGTATTTCCGGCAACGTCGAATGGGGCGTGCCTGTTCCCGAAATCGAAGGGGTGGATGGTCTTACGGTATGGTGCTGGCCCGAAAGCCTTTGGGCTCCGCTTTCCTTCACCATGGCGCGTAACGACGATCGTGGTCTTTCCCGCTCGGCATGGCGCTCTTTCTGGTGCAAAAAAGATGCAACGGTGTATCAGTTCATCGGCCAGGACAACCTGTATTTCTATGGCGTTGCCCAGCCTGCCTTGTTCGCCGCTCTTCAGGAAAAGCAGCCCGTGGTTGCCGATGCTCCTGAAGGCGAATTGCAGCAGACAAAACTCATCGCCAATCACCATATCTTGTTTGGCGACAAGAAGGCCTCTTCCTCTGGTTCGGTGAAGCCGCCTACGGCAGACGAGCTTTTGGAGCACTATACCTCCGAGCAGCTGCGTGCCCACTTCCTCGCTTTGGCGCTCGACCAGAAATCGGTAGGGTTCAAGCCGAAAATCTTCGATCCCGACCCCGAAAAGCGTGAAGATCCCCGCGTTGCCGATCCCGCCTTGAAAGAAGGCGCGCTTCTTACCAAGGTGTTCAACCGTTTGGCACGCAGCTGCTTCTACGAGGCAGCAAAGAATTTTGAGGGATATATGCCCCTCGGTGCGGTGAGCATCGAGGTACTTGCCAAGGTGAATAAAACCATGCACAAGTACGAAGAGCTGATGTATCACGTCGACCTCCATTCCGTCATGGCCTTGATGGACGAGTTCATCCGCTACGCCAATAAGTATTGGTCAAGCGGCATTCGCGAAGCGGAGGCCAATGAGGATGCCGATGCTCGCCGCAAGGTATTGGTTGATTCGTTCTATCTGCTGCGTATCGCAACGTTGCTGATGCATCCGGTTGTTCCGCGTGGCACCGAGCGCATCTGCGACTATATGAATTTTGAGTTCGAAGACTTCTTCAGCTGGAATTACGATTTCGACAGCATGGAAGAGCTGTGCAACGCCATGGAGCTTGACGAGCGCCGTCATCGCGTTCGCGATCTCCCTCCGCGCACCGACTTCTTCAAGTTCCACCCCAGCCAGATCAAGAAGAAATAGGCTATCGAAGAGCCTTGCTACACGTGCCGGACCTCCCTGCGTTCCTGGGCAAAGGTTTACCTCAGGAGTACCACGGTGGGCTCGGCTTCGCTTGCGGGGCTCTTTTTGCTGTGCGCAGCCCTCTTTTATCCTATAGCCCCCCTGTTCGGCAGGGCGTTATCCTTGAGTGCGGAGAATTCTCATCGTTTGCAACTATAGTCTCTGTTCGGGATGGCGTTGTGAAGGAACAGGGAAGAAGGCTCGACGTCCTTGCGAAAGTGTGCTTCTGCGCTATACTAAATAGGCTTATCTCGCCTTGGTCGGAAACCAAGGCATAGTAAGGAGAACCAATGAAAAAAGATATCCATCCCGAGTACGTTGACTGCACGGTAACCTGCACCTGCGGCAACACCTTCCAGACTCGTTCCACGAAGTCGGAGATCCGCGTTGACATCTGCAACGCTTGCCATCCGTTCTTCACGGGCCAGCAGAAGCTGATCGACTCTGGCGGACGTGTACAGCGCTTTGCTAACAAGTTCGGTGCTGCTACCGAGGCTGTTGCTGCTCGCGAGGCTGCTAAGAAGGCAGAGCGCGCTGCTGCTATCGAGG
>OGOY01001492.1_pt1 | contig 24639 bp, 20 predicted proteins | sample 1552811 | NCBI WGS metagenome assembly OGOY01 (sample SAMEA2580132, study PRJEB22360) | human gut metagenome | biome: human gut; feature: human-associated habitat; material: faeces | place: Denmark | collected 2008/2010 | reverse complement strand
GCTGCCATCAAAGTACGGTAGGTATCCTCCGAGAAATCCTGATGTCCCGGTGTATCCAGAATATTGATGCAGAATCCCTCATAATTAAACTGTAATACGGAAGAGGTAACCGAAATACCTCTCTCCTTCTCTATCTCCATCCAGTCAGAAACCGCGTGCTTGGCCGCTTTTCTTCCCTTGACCGTACCAGCCAGGTTGATCGCGCCTCCGTAGAGAAGAAACTTCTCCGTCAGGGTTGTCTTACCAGCATCCGGGTGGGAAATAATGGCGAATGTACGCCGTTTTTTGATCTGCTCCGCTATATTTTCCAAAAAAATCTTCCTCCAAACTTACTACCATTCTTTAACTTTGTCTAAACGTATTTATTCTATATTATTTTAAACGAATACGCAAGTCCAAGTTATGGTTCACTCACGCGCGATCGGTAACAGATCTTAAAAACATTTTTCATCTTCTTCTTGATCCTTTTCTTTAAAAAACATATAATCATACTATTAACGTGGATATATAATAAATAGTAACAGTTGAACATATGAAACCGTTGCGATAACTATACAATCAACATTTTATAAGAGCTGTTGATTATTGTAGAGATGCAGGAGATATAAAGGAGTTATTTTATGATTCTAGCTATCGACGTTGGAAACACCAACATTATTATCGGCGTGATCGACGCAAAAAAAACGTATTTTGTAGAACGCATCACGACCACCATCGGAAAACCGAATCTGGAATATGCCGTGGCGCTGAAAAGTATTCTTGAAATTTACCATATCGCCCCAGATCAGCTTGATGGTGCGATCGTCTCCTCGGTCGTTCCGCCGCTTAACCGGACGATTCTTGCCGCCATCCGTAAAATAACGGGACTAAACGCAATGCTGGTCGGTTCCGGCATGAAAACCGGCTTAAACATCCTGATGGACAATCCGAAATCCGTCGGCAGCGATATGATCGTAAACGCAGTCGGTGCCCTTGCAGAGCATGAACCGCCAATCATCATCATCGAAATGGGAACCGCTACGACCATGTCTGTCATCGACAAAAACGGACGCTATGTCGGCGGCGCGATCCTGCCGGGACTTCGCGTTTCCCTCGACAGCATGAGCGCCAGCACTGCCCAGCTGCCGCGCATCAGCCTCGATACGCCGCGCCGTGTCATTGGCAAAAATACCATAGACTGCATGAGAAGCGGCGTCATATTTGGCAATGCCGCGATGATCGACGGTATGCTGGATCGCATCGAGGAAGAACTCGGAGAGAAAACTTCCATCATCGCCACCGGCGGCATCTCCAAGATTGTCCTGCCGCTCTGTTCGCATACGATCACGTATGATGGGGCGCTGTTGATGAAGGGATTACTACATTTATATGAAAAAAACAGGAGAACCGAATAATCAAAAAGGCTGTCTCTCGGCAGATGCATCTATATGATACATTCTGATGGGAGACAGCCTTTTCATCACAGTTTATTATGCTGACATCTATTTATTACCGGTCACGGTCACAGCAGCATTTATTTTACAACCTTCAGCTTCATATTCTCTTTCTCAATCCGATCCAGCTTCTCGCCGTCCAGACGGAGTGCAAATCCAAACGGATTTACCACGATTCCATTCACGTAATCCAGATATTTTTTCAGATCGCGGAAGCGGACTTCCATTGCTCCAAACTGGTGTTTACGGTCAAATTTGCCAAATTCTACTAAATCCGTAAATGCCGGGTAATAGCGTACACCCTTTCCGGTGGTCAGAACCGGCACTGCCGTCGTCTTCTGCGGGTCAGCAACCGGAACCAGCAGACGCGCACCGTAAAGCTCTTTGCACATCAGATCCTGCATCTGTGGGAATGCCTGATGCTGTACCAGTGCCTGATAGAACTGATTTGCAGAACGGACCAGGGACGGGTTCATCACGATCTCGGATGTATCCTTTGGTTTCTCGATGATGCTGAACAGCGACATGGACATATGATTTTCCTGTCCCTTGTCGATCACAACTGCCTCAAAACCGCTGCGGTAGAGGTCGTTGAAAAAGGAAATACGCTGTAATGGGCGGATCTCCAGTACCTTCGTCTCTACGCCGACCATCTCCAGCCCTTTCACGAACTCATCTGCATACTCGCGGCTGGTGTAAAGGAAAGCAGCCGCCTTGCCGTTCTCTGCACCCAGGAAGAAGTTTTTCGTCGCATGGACTGTCACAACAAACAGTCCCGGCTCTCTCTGAAGCAGCTCCAGAACCTCTCCCATCACTTTTTTATCTGCTTTATCCTGATGTTCTTTCATCAGCTCACGTAATTTCTCCATTTGAATTCCTCCGGCTCTTTTTATCATGCGCGAGACTCAATCCGCCTGCGCCTGTCTTTTCTACTCTGTCTGCTGTCCATGACTGCCTGAGTGTCGCATCGCCAAGCTGCCTTTATCACTATATCAGATGGAATACTCCGCTCAACCCCAGTTCAGATAACAGTCATCTGCTTGATTTTCAGATTCTTTTTGCAGACTATATCCTCTATATTTTAACACAGAGCCGCCAAACAATCAATCAGAAGAATCTCACACAATCTCTATAACACAATCCCTATCAACATTCAGCTCAAATAATGCTTCATGCTTTTTAACGCACTCTTCTCCAGCCGTGACACCTGCGCCTGCGAAATATGGATTTCTTCGGCAACCTCTGTCTGGGTCTTTCCCTCAAAAAAGCGCATATCAATAATGCGGCGTTCCCGGTCCGGCAGGCGCTGCATCGCCTCCCCCAGCGACAGATCCTCGACCCAATGTTCCTCTGAATTTTTCTTGTCACTGAGCTGATCCATCACGTAGAGCGGATCGCCGCCGTCCGTATAGACCGGTTCGTACAGGCTGACCGGGCTCTGGATAGCATCGAGCGCATACGCAATCTCCTCTTTGCTGACTCCCAATTCTTTGGCAATCTCACAGAGTGTCGGCTCCTTTGACTGCTTTTTCAGCAGATTTTCACGGGTATAGATCGCTTTGTATGCCGTATCGCGGAGCGACCGGCTGACCCGGATTGAATTGTTATCCCTCAAATACCGTTTCACCTCCCCCAGAATCATCGGAACCGCATACGTCGAAAAACGGACATTCTGGGTAATATCAAAATTATCAATCGCCTTGATGAGGCCGATACAGCCAATCTGGAACAGATCGTCCACATTTTCCCGGCTGCCCGAAAAGCGCTGTATTACACTGAGCACCAGCCGCAGATTCCCCTTGATATACTGTTCTCTTGCCTCCCGATCGCCCTTTAGAATCCGGCGAAACAGTTCTTCTTTCTCCTCATTACTTAAAAGAGGCAGCTTGGATGTATTGACCCCGCAGATTTCCACTTTATAGACCGGCATTTCCATTCCCTCCGTATGATGGACGATCAACGCAAACGGTTGAATCGTTTTGATTTTTGTTTTGTCACCTATACATTAGAATGGACAATTCAAAGCTCATTTATACCCGGACAAATGAGAACCATTTTCACTCACTCCAATTTCTTGCCTTTTCTGCCGTTCCATAGTAAAATATATTTTTAGGGATTTTACGATCAATCTTATTTATAGAAAATAGAATTCAACCACAAGGAGATCCATTCATGAACACACAAAAAAAAGCCCGTTCCCTCTACTGGGATATCGTAAAGGGATGGGGCATTATTGCGATCGTGCTGGGGCATACCGGATATTTCGCCGGTGCGTTCGTCTATCTGTTCCACCTGGCGCTGTTCTTCTTTATCACAGGCTATTTTTATAATGAAACGAAATACGGGGATACGCCGTTTCTCTACTTCGGCTCCCGTCTCGCCGGTGCATGGCCCAGGTATATGTTCTACACGCTGTTTTTTGTCCTGCTTCACAACTTTTTTGTGACGCACAGGCTCTATGCAGGCCAGGAACTTTACAACCACACCAGAATGCTTACGGCATGGATGAGCAGTCTTTCCTTCGACTCCCCGGAACAGGTTCAGGGTGCCCTCTGGTTTCTGCCGGTCTGGCTGGTGTCCTCCGGACTCTTTGCCGGATGCGTCTGGTTTGGACGCGCAGCTGCCCGCTTCACCCGGAAAGATAATGTCAAGCTTCCTGTATGTGCATTTGCATGTATCCTGATTGGCCTTGCCGGTGTCTTCTTAAATATGAGAAGCTGCCCGCTCCCTTACAATCTGCAGGCGGCGCTGCTCGTTGTTCCGGTCTATCTCATCGCCTGGCTGATGCAGCAGTTTTTCTCCAATTTCCGCCACTATACGGTCTGGTACGGCTGCCTGATAAGCGCCCTGCTTCTGCACCTGACGAACACAAAGCTTCACATTTTCATCGATCTGGCAAGCATGCACATTCCGGGCGTCTTATTTTATCCAATCTCCATCATTGGAATTTACTTCGTCCTTTCGCTCTCCGACCTGTCCGAGCGCATTAGACCGCTGGCAAAGGTCCTTGCCTTTTTAGGACGCCATTCCTTTGACATTATGGCGATTCATTTCACGCTGTTCAAGCTGATCGATTTTGCCTATGCCCGCTTCATTTTGAAGGAAATACCGGAAACGCTTTCCAACTTCCCGGTCTCCTTCCGCTATGAAATGGGTCCGTTTTACATCCTGATCGGTCTGTTTCTTCCAGCACTTATCGGCTGGTGTATAGACCGCATTGCTGCGAAATTTCTTTCTTGAGGCGTTTCATAATCTTCTTTTCCAGCCTCGATATGTATGACTGCGAGATACCCAGAAGGTCGGCAACCTCCTTCTGGGTCATTTCATCTTCCTGCTCTCTCCCCAGACCAAAGCGCAGCTTCACGATTTTCTGTTCCCGCGGATTCAGGCGGTCGATCGCCGCATTCAACAGTTTCCGCTCTGTCTCATCCTCCAGATCCCGGTAAATAATATCCTCATCCGTTCCCAAAATATCCGACAGAAGCAATTCATTTCCATCCCAGTCCACATTCAACGGCTCATCGATCGAAACCTCGAGCTTCGTCTTATTATTTCTCCGGAGATACATCAGAATCTCATTTTCAATACAACGGGATGCATAGGTCGCCAGCTTAATATTTTTATCCACGTCAAACGTGTTGATCGCCTTGATGAGACCGATCGTCCCGATCGAAATCAGATCTTCCACGCCCACGCTGGTGTTGTCAAACTTTCTTGCTATGTAGACCACCAGGCGCAGGTTGTGTTCGATCAGCGCCGAACGCGCCTCTTTATCCTCACTGGTTCCAAATTTTCTTAAAACCTCCGCCTCCCGCACACTGTCAAACGGTGCCGGAAGGATATCGGTTCCCCCGATATAATGAACTTCTCCGTCCCGGTGCATCAGAAATGACCGGAACGACGGCATCATTTTTAAACGAAACTGACCTGGAACTGAAACTTTTATAAACATACGCTTTCCCCCTTATGTTGTTCGCTATGGTTCAGACCATAACGGCTGTTTTTCTTCACAACCAATATTTTTCATTGAGCAGCATCTGATACTCGCCCTTCTGTGACAGCGCCTCCTGTGAAATGGCAATCCACGGCTTCTCAATCACCCGCATACCGCCCTGACCGGACACTTCCATCCGCTCCGCCTGATATGCCGGAATCACGCCGCCGCCCTTTCCGACACTCCGAAATGGGATGTATTGGACACCGTCCTCCCAGGAAAAAAATCTCTCTGCCGCACACGCATCCAGCACCTGCACCGGACGCCCCGAAAGCGGCATCGTCAGATGGTTGCCTGTGTCGAGAATCGCCTGCACATGCCGCTCCCTGCCTTTGTTAAAAAGCGTTACCGCGTACTGGTGTTCCAGCTTCATACACCGCTGCATACCAAACCGCCACACCGCAGATGGAATCAGAAAACTGCCCCCCGCGGTAAACAGCCAGAACAGAAGATTCACCCGTATTCCAAGCGGCTGAACCAGTTCCATGCAGCCAGCCGCCAGCATAGATGCTATGTAAAGCCCGATCGCGGCTTCTGCCGCCTCCGACTTCCTACGGATGGAAAATGCCGTCCATGCCATCAGCACGCTCATCATGGCGCTTAGGAGCATCCGCCCGGCATATCCCAGCGGAACCGGAGCTAACACCATTCCTAACGCATACACGGCTCCCAGAAGGCTCCCTGCCAACCGCCCATACCGGCGTTCCGACAGACGCAGGCAATTCTTCACCACCGACAGAAGCAGGAAATCCGCTGCCAGATTTTGCAGCAGGATGACATCCGCATACACACGATAGGTCACTGTCTCTTCCCACCTTTCTGTCCGACACGGGATATTATAAGAAAAAAGTTCCGCAAAATTTGTCAAACCGAGGGCGCAAAACGCCTGTTTTGATCGCCAAAAATCGGGGGAAAAACGTGAAATTTGAATAGATTCGACATAAGTCGAAGGTCTGAATCGACGATAAAAAAGAATGTGCCTTGGCACGTTAGTGCCTTTTTGTGTAATAGGGGATTCCAAGGAATTTCCTATTACACAAAAAAAACACGCATCAGAAATTTTCACTTCTAATGCGTGTCTCTTCCAAAAGCAACTGCTTCTGTATATATTTTGTATTTTTACTAAAGCAAGAGCAGCTCATCTCTCACTCTTATATTATTTCTTATTTCTCAGAAAATCCGGAATATTGATCTGTGTTTCCTGACGCATCGGGCGGAACGGCTGTGCCGGTGCCGACTGCGGTGCTTCCTTCGGAGCGACTGGCTGTGCCGGTGCTGCTGCAGATGGTGCACGGAAAGTCGGTGCCTTGTAGGTCGGCTGCGCTGCCGCTGCAGTCTGTGCTGCCGGCTGAGCGTATGTATTGCCAGTCGTCTTTGCCTTGAACGGAGTCTTGAACTCAGTCATCGCTTTTGCGACCGGTGTGTTCACACCGTGGGAATCCAGTCCAGTCGCAATAACAGTGATCGTCGCCTCATCCTGTGCATTCTCATCGTACATCGCACCGAAGATGATATTGGCATCGTCGCCTGCAAGCTCCTGTACATAGCTGGCTGCGTCATTTGCCTCGATCAGGCTGATATCGCCGGAAATATTGATGATAACGTGGCTTGCACCCTCGATGGTTGTCTCAAGCAGCGGGCTGGATACAGCCTGCTTAACAGCCTCAAGTGCTTTGTCATCACCCTTCGCATGACCGATACCGATATGAGCGATACCCTTGTCCACCATAACGGTCTGAACATCTGCAAAGTCAAGATTGATAAGACCCGGAACATTGATCAGGTCGGTAATACCCTGTACTGCCTGCTGAAGAACCTCATCTGCTTTCTTCAGTGCATCCGGCATCGTGGTACGGCGGTCTACGATCTCAAGAAGTTTATCATTCGGGATAACGATCAGAGTATCGACAGCTGCTTTCAGTTTCTCGATACCATTGAGCGCGTTGCTCATACGGGTCTTTGCCTCGAAACGGAACGGCTTTGTGACAACGCCGACCGTCAGGATGCCCATATCTTTTGCGATACGTGCAATAACCGGAGCTGCACCTGTACCGGTACCGCCGCCCATACCTGCGGTAACGAATACCATATCTGCACCCTTGAGAGCCTGTGCCAGTTCTTCCTGGCTTTCCTCAGCTGCTTTCTCACCGATCTCCGGCTTTGCGCCTGCACCAAGTCCCTTGGTCAGCTTCTCACCAATCTGCATAGCTGTGGACGCCTTGCAGAACTGCAGTGCCTGCTTATCTGTATTGATACCGATAAATTCTACACCGGCAATATCTTCATCGATCATGCGGTTGACAGCGTTGTTACCGGCTCCGCCGACACCTACTACTATAATTCTGGCAGAGTTCTCTGCTTCATTTATCTTTATCTCTAACAAGATACTTCCTCCTTCATTTTCCCATCTGTTCCGGTTTTATCATTTTTATACTAAAATTAGGGTCTTTTAAATCTAGCCTACCTAATACTATATTTGATTTTCAGCAAAAAATCAATCGTTTCTTTTATAAATTTTCAATAAACCAGTCACAATGTCACTGTTCACGCATACGTGCCAGTAACGGAATTTGCCGATTCTTCCTAGTTTTTATCAAACCGGTACATCGGGTTTGCATTCGATTCATCGTAGCTGTCCAGATAGAGGGTTCCGGACAGATCCGGATAATCCCGCAGAATATCCGTCAGCTCCGAAAGTTTCCCGTTCATCTCACTGTTGCTTCCCAGCTCAACCTTCAAGCTCCTGATTTGAAGCGTCGCTTCCTTTTCCTTATTAAAACGAATCTCGTCCACCGCAACCTCGTTGACCGACAGCACCTGTGTCAGGTTCAGAATCTCGTTGAAAACGCTGATATCCTCGACCGGCAGCGGCTGATGCAGCACGATATGTCCAAAGGAAAGTCCGGCAATCTTCGGCACACCCGGCAATGTCTCGCTTGTGCTCTCCACAATGATGCCGTCCTTGTCAAAATACATCCGGCTATTCATGTAGGAAACGTAACCAACCACACTCTTCTCGTAGACGATCACCTCCACGTCCGACGGGCTGCGGAACACCAGCTTGTAATCCTGCACGAACGGAATTGACTTGTGCGGCCGGAAGCGGTACTGCAGATAGCAGAACACCGGATTCCGGCTCAGCCGCGAATCGAAAATAGACGCCTCTATCTGCTCTGCCGTATATTGCCGGTTTCCACTGACATGGATTGTATTGATCTGAAGCAGCGACAGACCGACAAAAAACGCGGCTGCCACAAGAAGTGCTGCCGCCGTGATCCAGATATGTTTTTTTCCACGGCGGCGCCATACCTTTTCCTCTGTCTTTTTTTCAATCTGTATCTTCTCTATCTCCATCATCCTCCCGGCGCCGGATCTCTGCTCCTAATGCCCGCAAGTCCCGGCAAATATCTTCATATCCCCGCTCAATATGTTCACATTCTGATACTCTGGTCCATCCGTCCGCCCCCAGGGCTGCCACCGTCAGGGCTGCGCCGCCCCGCAGATCACGGGCACGCACCAAAGCTCCCCGCAAGGTTTCCACTCCGTCAATCCGGGCAATGTTCCCGCTGCATTCGATGTTCGCCCCCATTTTTTGAAGCTCCGCCGCTGTGCCAAACCGGTTTTCAAATACCGTCTCCCGCAGCATACTGGTTCCATCTGCCCGTGACAGCGCCGCCATCAAAAACGGCTGCAGATCGGTCGGAAACGCCGGATACGGTCCGGTTTTCACCGATACCGCCCGCAGGCGCTGTCCGCTGTGTACATATATAAGTTCCGGTTCCTGATAAAGCGAAACGCCCATATGCTCCAGCACCCCGGTCAATGCACGCAGCTCCTGTGTCTGCACGCCGTCCACGATCACCTCACCGCTGCAGGACGCAGCGGCAAGAAGATAGGTCCCGGCTACGATCCGGTCGCCGCCGATCACAAACCGGCTGTCATGGAGCGGCAATCCGCCTTCTATGATCAGCGCATCCGTCCCGATCCCCCGGATCGATGCCCCCATACCATTTAGGAAATGGCACAGCTGTCCAATCTCCGGTTCCCGCGCGCATCCCCGCAGAACCGTCCGCCCCACCGCTGCCACAGCGGCAAACAGGGCATTTTCCACCGCGCCGACACTCGGAAACGGAAAAATAATCTCTGCCCCGCGAAGTCCCGTTGTCTGTGCATGCAGGAAGCCGTCCGGCTCCGATTCCTGTATTTCCGCGCCCAGCGCACGGAGTGCCCGCAAATGCCAGTCGATTGGACGTTTTCCGATCATACATCCGCCGGGGCTGTAGACCCCCGCCTCGCAAAAGCGTCCCAGGAGCGCTCCCAAAAGCATAATGGACGAGCGCATTTTCCCCATCGCTTCCTGCTCGATCCGCCAGCCATTCATCTTCGAAGTATCAATTTCCAGACGGTTTCCATGCAACGCACACCGGCATCCCAGAGAATCAAGAATCCCCATCATACAGAACACATCCTGTATTCTGGGGACATTTTCAAGCACGGTAATTCCGCGGTTTAACACCGACGCCGCCATCATCGGCAAAACTGCATTTTTCGACCCCTGCACCGTGAGTCCGCCCTGAATCCGGCACGGTCCGTGAATCTCGATGAAAGCCAAACAATCCCCTCCCACCGGCATCTATGTATTATTATATGCCAACGAGAGAAAATGGTTCTCATTTTCTACATTTCCCAAAGTAAATATATAACTCCGCCAAATATTCCTACTGCTCCAGCTTAATCTGGTTCGAGACGCTTAACACCATCCCCATCTCCAGCATCAGGAACATGACGGACGTACCTCCGTAACTGATAAACGGCAGCGTAACACCCGTGTTCGGGATCGTATTCGTAACAACCGCGATATTTAAGATAACCTGAATCGCGATGTGTGCCATCACGCCGATCACGATCATCGCACCCATCAGATCCGGTGCATTTCCAGCAATTACCATGAAGCGGTAAATCATAAACATGAAAATCAGAATAACCGAAATCGCGCCAAACAGACCTAATTCCTCACAGATAATCGAAAAAATCATATCATTCTGCGCCTCCGGCACGAAACCGAGCTTCTGGAGACTCTCGCCCAGTCCCTTTCCAAACAGACCGCCGGAACCGATCGCGTACAGACCCTGGAGCACCTGATAACCGCCGGAACGTGCATACTGCACCGGGTTGACCCAGACATTGATTCGTCCCAGCTGATAATCCTTCAGGATATGGAGCTTTACCAGCAGATGCCCTATATAGGGGGCGACCGCCAGAAGTCCGACGCCGCCTCCGATGCAGAGAAAAAACGGCCATTTGATCTTGCACGCCACAAACAGCATCACAAACACGATGCCGCAGATGATGATACCAGAACTTAAGTTGTTCGCCGTAACCAAAAGTGCCAGCGGCGCCGACAGCGCCACAATAAATCCGACTGCACGCAGCTGGTTGATCCGCACGCCCAGATTGGCAATCAGAACCGCCAGAAGCAGAATCAGGGAAATCTTGACAATCTCGGTCGGCTGGAACTGGAGCGGTCCCAGGCGCAGCCAGCGCTTCTTACCATGCGATGCCACGCCCAGAGGTGTAAAACGTGTCAGAAGCAGCGTCACGTATGAAACGATATATCCCAGCATCGCAAACCGCGCAAACCAGTGATAATCTATCTTGGAGACGATATACATCGCAACAAAGCTGACACCCGCGATGCCTGCCTGACGAAGCATAAAATATCCCGGATTGCCGTAATCAAGCTGCGCCTTATAGGAGCTCGCGCTATAAATCATGATCAGTCCGAATACCGTCAGGAAAATGATGGTAAACAGCAGACTGTAATCATAAAACCGATGTGGTTTTTTCTTTTTAATTTTTCCCGGTTCCGGCATACTTCCACTCCCCTGCTTTTTGTTGTTACAGTTTCGAAATTCTGCCTGTAAACGGCAGTTTTTCCTTCAAATCAGGGCTGCCGCAGACAAATGCTGGCTGCGACAGCCCCCTTAAATACATTAAGCCTTTATTCGTTACTGTTCACGCATACGTGCCCAGTAACCTTTATTCTTCCAATACTGAATTGCTGCGTGCTTTGCACTCCGCAATTCTCAAAAGTCACAATTCCTCCTGCAAGCAATCTTGCGTCGGATTTCCGACCTTTAAACCTTGGTATTACAAATTTCTCACAAACTCTTTGAATTTGCGTCCGCGCTCTTCAAAGTTCTTGAACTGCCCCCAGCTTGCACATGCCGGTGAAAGCAGGACGTTATCGCCCGGATTTGCGTAGGATGCACATACCTGTACAGCCTCCTGCAGATCTTCCGCGTACATGATATCATTAAAGCCGTGGCGTTTTGCACACTCGGCAATCTTGTCGCGGGTCTGGCCGATCAGCACCAGATAGCGTACCTTTCCGCCAAAGCTCTCGATCCACTCGTCAAACTCGGAATGCTTATCATATCCGCCTGCGATTAATAAGGTCGGTCCCGGCATCGCCTTGATCGCCTGCATCGCTGCATCCGGGTTGGTTCCCTTGGAATCGTTGTAGTATTTGACACCAAAACGCTCGGTTACGAACTCAATGCGGTGTTCAACTGCCTTGAATTCCTTGATCACCTTCTGGATCTTCTCCAGCGGAACGCCCATGTTCATACTGATAGCAACCGCTGCCATAACATTTTCATGGTTATGACGGCCAAGTAGCTTCAGATCGTGGATATTGACAATCACGGTCTCTTTCTCACCGTCGTTGTATACAATCTCATCCTCTTTCAGGTAGAAACCTTGTTTCAGGGTACGCAGACTGGAAAAATATACCACCTTGATGTCTTTTAAAGTCTCACCAAATTCACGCAGTACCGGATCCTCATAGTTCAGGACGCAGACATCGCCCTCTTTCTGGTTCTTGGTAATGCTCTCTTTCGTCTCGATGTAGCATTCCATCGTCTTATGACGATCCAGATGATCCGGGGTAATATTTAAAATAGCGCTTACATTCGGGTGGAAATCAGTCATGGTCTCCAGCATGAAGCTTGATACCTCTGCGACGGTTACGGTCTCATCCGTTGTCTCCAATGCGTGGAATGCAAACGGCTCACCGATATTTCCAACTACAAATACGCTGTCATAGAATGACTTCATGATCTCGCCGGTCAGGGAAGTCGTTGTTGTCTTTCCGTTCGTGCCGGTAATGGCTGCCATACGTCCTTTGGCACAGTGATATGCAAGCTGCATCTCGCCCCAGATCGGAATACCGGTTTCACGAATCATCTCTACAAACGGTGCATCGGTCGGGATGCCCGGGCTTAAAATTGCCAGCTCCACGCCTAACAAATCCGTCTTTTTCAGCTCTCCGAGGACGAACGTGATCGTCGCGCCTTCGTCAAATTTCTTTTTCAGCTCCTCTGGATCCAGTTTTTCATTGCCATCGTAAAGCACTACCTCCCCGCCTTTTGAGAGAAGGAGCTTTGCAGCTGCAATACCGCTGATACCTGTTCCTGCTACTAATACTTTCTGACTCATAATCTTCCTCCTATAATCCTAAGTATGCTATAAGGCAAAGGATTGCCGTAATAATCGAAAATACGCCTACGACCCTGGTCTCAGACCATCCGCAGAGCTCGAAATGATGATGGATCGGCGCCATCTTGAAAAAGCGCTTTCCGCCCGTCTTCTTAAAATAGGTTACCTGAATAATAACAGATAATACTTCCACCAGATAAATCAGACCCACGATCGCGATAAAGATCGGCATCTGCATCATAAAGGCACTGGAAGCAACAAAACCGCCAAGTGCCAGTGAACCGGTATCGCCCATAAACACACGCGCCGGATAGACATTGAACAGAAGAAAGCCCAGAAGACTTCCAACTACTGCGCCGGTAATCGGGCTAATGCCGCTGTTCTCCCCGATCGCCACGATCGTAAAGAACGTTGCTACCAGAATCGTCACACTGGTGCACAGACCGTCCAGACCATCTGTGAAGTTCACGCCATTGTCAGTTCCCAGAATGATGAAGAACAGTGCCGGTACAAACAGCCAGACCGGAAGCTGTAAATACTTGCCGGTAAATGGAATCAGCATCCCTGTTCCGATGTCCGGTGAGGTTACAATATAATAGGCAAAAATACCTGTGATCACAAACTGTCCGATCAGCTTCTGGATCGGATTTAAGCCCTCCGAACGTTTCATCACGATCTTGATGTAATCGTCCAGAAATCCAACCACGCCGAATCCAACGGTCATAAACAGCACCGGAATGATCTTCGGATAATCCCGGATATAGAGCAGGGACGTAATGATGATGCTGGAAAGAATTACCAGACCGCCCATCGTCGGGGTTCCCTGCTTTTTCAGATGCGTCTGCGGTCCGTCATCGCGCACCTGCTGTCCAAATTTCAACCTGTGGAGAAACGGTATCACGATCGGGCACAGCACTGCGCTGACCACAAATGCGATGATAACCGCCAGTATTGTTTCATTTACCATGTCACACCTCTAACTTATCTTCCTATGTATACAGAGATAGTTCCTCAAATTATACACTTCAATAGTATACGTCTTTTTAGGGGAATAATCAACCTCTTTTCTCTACCCCCAGATACGGCAAAATGACCTCAAACAGATCGCGGATCACCGGGGCGGCAATCGTCCCGCCATAGTAGATTCCTTCCGGTTCATCGATGGTGATGAGCGCGATCACCTGCGGATCGTCCGCCGGTGCAAACCCTAAAAATGAGGAAATATATTTTTTCCGGCTCCTTGGAAGTTTCTCCGAGGTTGCCGTCTTTCCGCCGATCCGGTAGCCCTCGATCCGGGCGTTTTTTCCACTCCCCTCCGCCACCACCTGTTCCAGAATATAACGCAGCGTCTCACTCGTCTGCTTCGATAAGATTCTCTCCCCTTTTGGATAGGTAAACACGTGGACTGCCTGACCATCTGCCCGCACGGCACGGATACCGATGTGCGGTGTGATGCGCGTTCCTCCGTTGATCAGGGAGGATGCCGTTGTAATAAGCTGGATCGGCGTGATCTGAAACGACTGCCCAAAAGAGACGGTCGCCAGCTCCACCGGTCCGATCTGATCCGGCTGGTGCATGATCGTCCCCGCCTCACCCGGCAGATCAATCCCAGTCTTTCCCAGCAGACCAAACTGCTTAAAATACTGATAGTACCGCTCTGGTCCTAGCCGCTGCCCGACATCGATCAGAACAGGATTGCAGGAATTCATCATTCCCTGTAAAAACGTCTCCCCGCCGTGTCCGCCCACCTTGTGACACCGAATCTTCCGATCTTCCACGATCCGGAATCCCGGGCAGGAAAACTGGTCAGTCAGGTTGACCACGCCCGCCTCCAGTCCCGCAGCGGCAGTCACGATTTTGAATGTAGACCCCGGTTCGTATGTATCATTTAAACAGGGATTGCGCCACATCTGATTGAGGAGAGCTTGTTTATTTTGCGCTGATGCTGCGTGTGACTGCACTTCATTCTTCCAGGATATGTCTTCTTCTGTTTCTGAATCTTCGTTTTTTCCATCTGTCACCAGCTCAAACGGCTCATTCAATGAAAACTCCGGTGCATTTACCATTGCATAGATTTCCCCGTTCTTCGGGTTCATCACGATGATCGAGACGCGGTTCGCATTCTTTTTCTGCATCGTCTGGTACGCCGCCTGTTCTGCGTACATCTGGATATTGACATCCAGACTCGCCTGCAGATCCCGCCCTGCCTCCGGCTCGATGCGATCCTCCGCCTCATTTTCCAGCTCGATCCCCGCCGCGTCCGTGAGCGTCAGGATCTTGCCATCCGTACCCTTTAAATACTTCTCATACTGTACTTCCAGACCGATGATCCCCTGATTATCTCCCCCGGTGAATCCCAGCACTTTCGATGCCAGACGTCCATATGGATAATATCGTTTATAGTCCTCATCCACCTTGACCCCCTCCAGGCGCATTGCCCGGATCGCATCGCCCCGCGTTTTCTCTACATTGGATTGGATCACCTCCCTGGAAGATCGTTTTTCCGTCTTTTTCCGCACCTCCGCCTCCGGAAGTCCCAGTTCTTCGCTTAAAACCCGGATAACTGTCTCCGGATCTTTTACCTGATTATGAATCACTGAGATAGTACATACAGTCCGGTTATCGGCGATCACCGTTCCGTTCCGGTCAAGGATCCGCCCGCGCGGCGCTTTGATACTGCGCTCCCGCCGATGCAGCTCCTCCGCCATCTGGCTGTAATAATCCGCTTTATACAGCATGAGGAAGAACAGTCTCCCCGCCAATCCTGCCATGCACAGGCAGATGGCGGCGCACAAAAAGACAGTTCTTCCTCTGTGATGCGTCCGGTTCCGATTCATACTGCTTCCTGTCTGATCTCATTGCTACAGTATATCATAAGAACCGTTTCTTTATTCTGTATTTTCGTTACTGTTCACACACGTGTGCACAGCAACGGGATTTTGCCGATGCTACACATTCCAAATCGGCAAAATCTGCTGCCAGAACTGTATCGTACGGATTTTTCAGTTCAGAAAATTCCTACCTGTGAACAGTTACGTATTTTCCACACAAGATAGATAAGTCTTCCCGACAGGCACAATTCTTAATCTCCCGCTGCCTGCGCTTCCTGGGAAGATGCCGTTTCTCCAGCATTATCCGCTGTTCCGGTGTCTCTGCCCGTTCCAGCCGTTTCACCGTTTCCAACCGCCGTCGATTCATCCTGCACATTTCCCATCGTATCCGGATAGCTGTACTCGTCTCCGGAATCGATAAATTCCTCATCGTAGTTCGCCCAGCCGCCCTCCGGAGCCGGAGTCGTCTCTGCCGGTGTTTCTGTTTCAGCTGCATTCGGATCCTCGGTCGCTGTGCCGCTTATAATGCCTTCTTCCTGGCTGGAAAGATTGGTCTCGAGATCCTGTGCCGCGCCACCTGCCGGGAATACATTCTTATATGGAAGGACTTCCGCCATGATCTTGCTGAAAATCTCGCTGGCAAAAGTCGAATGTGCCTGCTGCTCGCCCGGCAGATGCGGGGTATCTACTACCACATAGCAAAGTACCTGCGGATTGTATGCCGGTGCATATCCGATAAAGGAAACCAGATAATTCTTCTCCGCACGCGGCTGCTTCTGCGCCGTACCTGTCTTACCAGCCACTTCGTAACCGGCAACTGCCGCCGCGCCCGCGGTACCGCCATCACCTGATACTGTCTGGTAAAGCGCATTATTAATGAAGTTCGAGGTCGATTCCGAAACCGTCTCTCGCACCAGATTTGGGGAAACGGATTTGACAACGGATCCTTCGTCGTTCAGAATCTCTTTTACCACATGCGGCTCATAATAGGAACCGCCGTTGATTAAGGACGCATATCCGGCTGCCATCTGCACCATCGTACAGTTATAGTTCTGTCCAAATGCGTTGGTCGCCAGAGAAGCCGGATCCATATTGGATGCCTGATAAATCAGACCTGACGCCTCGCCCGGAAGGTCGATGCCCGTCTTCTCGCCAAATCCGAAAATCTTCTGATACTGGACAAACTTCTCTTTTCCCTCCAGTGATACAATACGCATCATAACGACGTTGCAGGATTTCATCAATCCCTGTGTGATCGTCAGCGGTCCGTGACCGGCTCGGGCAACACACCGGATATCCCAGTCTCCGAAATGCAGTTTTCCGCCGCACTCAAAGACCTCGTTTCCGGAAATCGCGCCTTCTTCGATCGCCCCGGCTACCGTAAATGCTTTCTGTGGAGAACCCGGCTCATAGGAGTCGCTCACGCAGAAGTTTCTCCACATTTTATACCACGCCTCGGACTTCGCCTTTTCATCCATCGCCTGGATTTCCTCATCCGTATAGTAGGTACTTAAATTGTACGGATCATTCAGATTGTAACGGGTCGTTGTATCCATCGCCAGGATCTCACCGCTGTTCGGATCCATGACGATCGCCGCCGCCAGATTACTTCCAATGCCCGCCTGCCACTCATCCAGATATTTCTGGACAATCTTCTGGATATTGACGTCGATCGTCAACTCCAGCGTCTTTCCGTTCTGCGCCGGTTTTACCGTTCGCTCGACGTTCGAATCGCCGTTTAAATAACCGTACTCACGACCGCTCACACCGTTCAGGATATCATTATAATACTGTTCAACACCGCCGGATGCATTGCCATCCTTGAGGGCAAAACCGACCACATTGCATGCCAGCTCATTGTACGGATACGTTCTCTTATATTCTTCCTCGAACCATACGCCCGTGATACGCTGGTTGCCGCCTTCCTCCGTCGGCAGCGCCCGGTATTCCTTGTTCTTGTCCTTCTCATAAGTCTCAAACTTCTCTTTGTCTTCCGCTGGAAGCTGTTTCGCATAGATCACATACTGGCTGTCTTTTTTCTCCTCGATCATCGCCTGCAGCTCGTTCCGCTTGTAACCGAAGCACTCCACCAGCGCGTCCAGCGTGGCATCGAGATACTGGTAGTTCTCCTCCGTATCCAGAATCTGCTTCGGATCGACGACCAGATTGTAAACTTTCTCGCTAATCGCCAGATACGTCCCGTTCCGGTCGATAATATTGCCGCGCTTGTAGGGAATCGTGCGGCTCTCATAGTCCTGATGGCTCAGGACTATCTGATTGTACGACTCGCCCTTACTTTTTACCAGATTATAAAGCACCAGCACCAATGCAAACAAAGCCAGCATAATTACCAGAACGGTAATTGCCAGCTTTTCCTGCATATATTTCCGAAAGGTCTGTCTGCCGTTAGTGTTTTGGGATGTCCTCATACTGTCTTACATACTCGCTTTCCGTCTTGTCATATAAAAGAATCTGATCCTTATTTGCATATACCATGCCGAGCTCTTCGGTCGCCACTTTATATACATGATCCAGATCTACATACGTGTCAATCCGGGTCTGAAGTGCATCATTCTCGGACTTCAGGTTCTCCAGTTTCAGCTCCAGATCCTCAATGTGGTTGATACGGGTCGTGATCGACGCCTGCTTATGCAGATAATTCATACATAAAACCAGCGCGATCAGCGCAGCGATGGTCAGCGCCAGCACATACGGTCCGTTCATGTAAAGCGCCTTTTCCTGGTTGCGGCGCACGGCGTGTTTATGCCGGTACTCCTCTCTCTCATCTCTTTCTGGTCTTATCTCCACGGTTCTCTGAACTTTTCGCACGGTATTACCGTCCACATACGTGGAGGCCGATACATGTTGTCTCCTTCTGACAGACATAACGTTCCCTCCCTGCTCTTTCGCTTTTTCTCTCTTTTATCTCCCCCGCACCTGAAACGATCTCTGTTCTGCGGTGCAGTTATGCTTTTGTTTATGATTTTTCAAATACCCGGAGCTTTGCGCTCTTGGAACGCGGATTTTCTTCCATCTCCTGATCGGTCGGAAGAATCGGTTTTCTTGTAATCACCCTGCCGCGGCTTTTGCGTCCACAGACACAGACCGGAAAATCCGGCGGGCAGATGCATGGATTTTCATTCGTCCGGAAACGGTTCTTTACGATTCTATCTTCCAGGGAATGGAACGTAATGATCGAAAGCCGTCCGCCCGGTGCCAGACGCTCAATCATCGTATCGATCGAATCTTCCAGCACATCCAGTTCCCGGTTTAACTCGATCCGGATCGCCTGAAACGTACGCTTTGCCGGATGACCGCCGGTCGCCCGGACCTTTGCCGGAATCGATGCCCGGATGATCTCCGTCAGCTCGCCTGTCGTCTCAATCTCTTTTTTCTGTCGTGCCTGTACGATGTGTTTTGCAATATTCTTCGCAAACCGATCCTCACCGTAGTCCCGGATGATCCGGTACAGTTCCATCTCACTGTAGGTATTGACGATGTCCTTCGCGGTCTGCTCATTTCTCTGATCCATCCGCATATCCAGCGGCGCATCGTCCTCGCGATAGGTAAATCCCCGTTCCGCTGTGTCAAGCTGGAAGGAAGAAACACCCAGATCCAGATAAATTCCATCCACCTGCGGAATCTCCAGCTCATCTAACACCTGTGCAATCCGCTCATAATTGCTCCGCACAACGGTTATCTTATCTCCAAAGGGAGCCAGACGTTCTGACGCAGCCGCAATCGCGTCCGCATCCTGATCAATCCCGATCAGGCGTCCGCCGTCTCCCAGCCGTGCCGCCACCTCGCTCGCGTGACCGCCGCCTCCCAGTGTCCCATCCACATAGATACCCTGAGGCTTTACACAGAGACTGTCAACCGTCTCATTTAATAATACTGATTTGTGATTAAATATCATATGCCAAGGCCTTCCATATTTTCTGCAATCTCTTCCATGTCATCATAGACATTCTTCTCCGCCCAGGTCGCCTTGTTCCAGATCTCGATCCGGCTTCCGACGCCGACCAGGACAACCTCCTTCTCGAGTCCTGCAAAATCCCGCAGAACCGAAGGAAGCAGGATTCGTCCCTGACGATCCACCTCACACGCCGAGGCACCTGCCAGAAAGAAACGGGAGAATTTTCTGGCATTCTGATTGGTAAGTGGGAGTGCCTGTAACTTCTCTTCGAACTTTTTCCACTCGGTGTTATCGTACACAAAAAGACAGCCATCCAACCCCTTTGTCACCACAAATTCGTCTCCAAGCTGTTCCCTGAACTTCGACGGAACGATCAAACGCCCCTTCGCATCGATTGTATGATTGTATTCTCCCATGAACATATCAATCACCCGTCATCCGATGTGTACCACTTTTGTGTCCCGAAAATCCATTTCGTTCCACTTTTCACCACTTTCTACCACTTGTTATGTTTATTTTAGTACATGCCCATCAAAATGGCAAGGTCTAAATCGAAAAAAAATCAGAAAACTCAAGCACCGGTTCTTTTTCCGAACACATGTACCTGAGTTTTCTGTACTTATCTATATTTGTTTCTATTTCCACTCTTATTTTATAGCGCCGTCTCCAGCCCTCTTTCAGTCTCCGTCTCCAGCCCGATATACTGATTTAAGAGTTTGTCAAGCTCCACACTGTAGTGATAAATTGTGTCATATGCTGCCTTTGTGTCAATATTTTGATTCAGCTGCTGTCTTGCCCGTTCAATCTTTTGAACTAATTCTTCTCTCATATCCGCCATCCTATGCATTCTCCTTTTCTATTCTCTAGTGCCATTCCTCCTTACTTCACTGTCATTTTACGTCTTCCACCAGCAAAAAGCAAACTATTTCGACCGATTAAATTCGACAAAAAACGACGTTTCGGTTCCAAAAGTGCCTACCCGTGAACAGCAACCGACGTTTGCATATAACAATAGGGCAGGATCCCGAAGAATCCCACCCTACTATATAAATACATTATTCAGAATAAATCTGCTCTATCCTATTTCACGCCAAAGATAGCCATGAATGTACCTGCTGCTACGGCAGTACCGATAACACCAGCTACGTTCGGTCCCATTGCGTGCATCAGAAGGAAGTTGCTCGGATCTGCCTCAGAACCAACCTTCTGGGATACACGTGCTGCCATCGGAACTGCAGATACACCTGCGGAACCGATCAGCGGGTTTACCTTACCATGAGTTACCTTGCACATAATCTTACCGAAGATAACACCTGCTGCAGTACCCAGAGCGAATGCAATCAGACCCAGAACTACGATCTTGATGGTATCCAGGTTTAAGAAAGCCTCTGCACTGGTAGTAGCACCTACGGAAGTACCCAGGAAGATAACGACGATGTACATCAGAGCGTTGGAAGCAGTCTCTGTCAGCTGCTTAACAACACCAGACTCACGGAACAGGTTACCAAGCATAAGCATACCAACCAGCGGAGCAGTTGTCGGCAGAATCATGCAGACAACGATTGTAACAACAACCGGGAACAGAATCTTCTCCAGTTTGGATACCGGACGAAGCTGCTCCATACGGATCTCTCTCTCCTCTTTGGTGGTAAGGAGTTTCATGATCGGCGGCTGGATAATCGGAACCAGAGCCATGTAGGAGTAAGCTGCTACGGCAATCGGTCCCATCAGACCTGTCTGACCAAGTTTACCTGCCAGGAAGATAGAGGTCGGGCCGTCTGCACCACCGATGATGGAGATAGCAGCCGCAGCCTTATCGTTGAATCCCATGAAGATAGCCATAAAGTAAGCGCCGTAGATACCGAACTGAGCAGCTGCACCGAGCAGGAAGCTCTTCGGGTTAGCGATCAGCGGACCGAAGTCTGTCATCGCACCGACACCCATGAAGATGAGGGATGGTAAGATACTCCACTCATCCAGTAAATAAAAGTAATGTAAAAGTCCACCAACTCCGTTCGATGAGTCTTCAATCGATCTCATAATATCCGGATAGATATTTACAAGCAGCATACCAAAGGAAATCGGAAGAAGCAGTAACGGCTCGAATCCTTTTCCGATTGCCAGATACAGGAAAATCAGCGCTACGAAAATCATAACGATGTTTCCAAATGTCAGGTTTAAGAATGCTGTCTGCTGAAGAAGATTGGACAATGTAGTTGTTATATATTCCATATTAATTCCTCCAAACGGAATAACATATCCCGTATTTTTTCAGCCAGTTTTATAAAAATTAGATTAGTTTAATGTAGCAAGAACTGCGCCCGGTTCTACCATATCGCCTACTGCAACATTAACACTGGCAACGGTACCGTCCTGAGGAGCTACGATCTCGTTCTCCATCTTCATAGCTTCCAGAAGCAGGATAACCTGACCACGTTTTACAGCTGTGCCAGCTGCTGCCTTAATACCAAGGATCTTACCTGGCATCGGAGATGTGATGGTTACGCCGCCTGCTGCCGGTGCTGCTGCTGGAGCCGGAGCTGCTGCGCCTGCAAATCCTTCTTCTACGGTTACCTGATATGCTGTACCATTTACGGTGATAGTATAATTCTTCATTTTAAATTCCTCCAGATTTTATCGATGATTATTTACGTGTAATGGAGCGGATATTTACGCTGTCTGCCGGTACGCCGGTTGCTGCTGCGATCGCTGCAGTGATAACTGCTACCAGTTCTCCATCGTTTGCCGCATTGCCTGCTGCTGGTGCTGCGGTACGTGCCGGCGCTGCTGCCGGTGCTGCCGGGCAGCAAGACCGAGCAGGGCAGCGTGATGGCCTGGGGCTGCGACCCCGACGCACTGAGCGCCGATCCTTACACGGGCGCGCACAGCGCGGTCTACACCTCGGTTGCTAAGATCGTCGCCGCGGGCGCCGATTATCACAAGGCATATCTCACCTTACAGGAATTTTTTGAAAAGCTCCGCAATGAGCCCGTGCGCTGGGGCAAGCCTTTTGCCGCGCTCCTCGGTGCGCTGGACGCGCAGCTTGAGCTCGGCGCCGCCGCCATCGGCGGTAAGGACTCGATGTCCGGCACGTTCTTAGACCACGACGTCCCGCCGACGCTCATCTCGTTCGCCATTGCACCGGTGTGCGCGGGCGAGCTTGTGACGACGGACTTCAAGTCCGCCGGTCACGGCGTTTATCTCTTCTACGGCGGCACGGCGGAGCAGAAGACCGCCGCGTGGGAGCGCTTTACCGCACTCGCCCGCGCGGGCAAGGCCGCAAGCGCGTGGGCGGTCGAAAACGGCCTTGCCGAGGCGGTGATGAAGATGTCGCTCGGCAACGAGGTCGGCTTTGCCGCGGCTTCGACCGCTCTCGACTGGTACCGGCCCATGCCCGGCGCGATCGTCACCGAGCTCACCGAGGAAATTCCCGACGCCGTCTGCATCGGCATCACGACGGCGGAGAAGACGATCACCATCGGCAATGACGAGGCGAGCATTTCTGAGCTGCTGGCCCTGAACGATTCCGTGCTCGAATCCGTCTATCCGACGAAGACGCAGGACGCCGGTACGGTCGTGCGCTTTACCTGTGAAACGGAAAAGCGCGCCGCGCCCGCCGTTAAGGTCGCACGCCCGAAGGCGCTGATCCCTGTCTTCCCCGGCACGAACTGCGAGTACGACACCCATCGCGCCCTGCTCGAAGCGGGCGCGGACGCCGAGCAGTTCATCATCCGCAACTTAACGAGCGCCGACGTTGCTGACAGCGTCGAGCGCTTTGCCAAGGCCGTCAAGGATAGCCAGATCATCGTCATCCCCGGCGGCTTCTCCGGCGGCGACGAGCCCGACGGCAGTGCCAAGCTCATCACGGCGTTCTTCCGCAACGCCGCGGTCAAGGAGCAGGTCACGGACCTCCTCGAAAAGCGCGACGGTCTGATGCTCGGCGTGTGCAACGGCTTCCAGGCGCTCATCAAGCTCGGTCTCGTTCCCTATGGCAAGATCATGGACACCGACGCTGATTTCCCGACGCTGACCTACAACGTCATCGGCCGCCACCAGTCCCGTCTGGTCCGCACGCGCGTGTGCTCCAACAAGTCCCCCTGGCTTGCGGGTACGAAGGTCGGCGACATTTACACCGTGCCCATTTCGCACGGCGAGGGCCGCTTCCTCGCATCCGAAGAGCTTGTGAAGAAGCTCGCCGAAAACGGCCAGATCGCCACGCAGTACGTAGACCTTGACGGGTATGCTACAATGAATACAGCATTCAACCCCAACGGCTCGATCTGCGCCATTGAGGGCATCACCTCGCCCGATGGCCGTGTATTCGGCAAGATGGGGCACACCGAGCGCATCGGCAAGGAGCTTTACCGCAACGTTCCCGGACAGTATGAGATGGAGCTGTTCACCTCTGCCGTGCGCTATTTCAAGTAATTTAAGAAGAGAGGAGCAGACCCAATGGCTTATTATTATCCCGAACCGTCTCACACGTTCAGCGAATATCTGCTCGTCCCCGGTTACACGTCCGAGGACTGCATTCCTGACAACGTCTCGCTCAAAACGCCCCTCGTGCGCTACCGCAAGGGGCAGGAGGAGTGCCCCATCAGCCTGAATATCCCGATGGTCTCGGCCATCATGCAGTCGGTGTCGAACGACACGCTGGCCATCGCGCTGGCCAAAGAGGGCGGCCTTTCGTTCATCTTCGGCTCCCAGTCCATCGAGAGCGAGGCCGAGATGGTGCGCCGCGTGAAGAGCAATAAGGCGGGCTTTGTGCCGTCAGCCTCGAACCTGACAAGCGAGCACACGCTGGCCGACGTGCTGGCCCTCAAGGACGCCGACTGCGGCATCGCCATGGCCTCCGGCTCCGCCGCCGCCTGCCACGCCGCCCAGCTCGTGCTCCTCAACTCCGACTTCTCCGCCATGCCCAAGGTGGTGGCCGAGGGGCGGCGGGTCATCAACAACATCCAGCGG
>OGOY01001487.1_pt1 | contig 24708 bp, 19 predicted proteins | sample 1552811 | NCBI WGS metagenome assembly OGOY01 (sample SAMEA2580132, study PRJEB22360) | human gut metagenome | biome: human gut; feature: human-associated habitat; material: faeces | place: Denmark | collected 2008/2010 | reverse complement strand
GTATTATACTTCTTTTTCAAATTAGATAACGTATTTTTAGAATTTTATACTAGATGCTTTGTTTAATTCGTTCTTATACGCGGTGATATAAGAATAACCAAGAGGAAAATCCCGTTTTAATCTAGTTAGAGAAATAACTTGCAACTTTCCGTTTGAATCCTTGTAATAAGGAAAAATTACTCTTGCATTGGGTTTAAAAGAATGGTAAGAGCTCAACTTCACATCCTTTAAAGTTTTGTAGTATGGCTTAGTTAAATCTTTTTCGATTTGCCATTCCACATTTTCTCGTTTGAAAAAATACGTTTTGCTAGTTTCTTTGATAGGCTGAAAAATGTAAGTTTTATTGGCACTCGTTTGAATTCCATTGAATATATTATCCTCTCCTACAATGTCAGATAATGTACAAGTACTATGATGTAACTTATTAAAAATAACATCATATTTGGCTGGGAAAAGAACCCATGTGTCTGCCCCTACAATACTTGAGCAACGCTTGGTTAGATTTCCAGTGGGCTCTTTTCTTCTAAATGCTGCTATGTCATTAACTTCTTCATAGAAGAAACAAGAATTTTTCTTTTTATTTAAAAAAAGTAAACACGTATAGTTTGATTTATCACTAAAGACTTGACTAGCTCCAAATGAGATGACCTCGGAGAGGTAGTGATTATTCGCAATTAATTTTCGCAAATTGAGAGCTGCCCCAACTTTCATAAACTTGCTAGGAACTATAAAACCTAATGTTCCGCCTTCCTTTAAAAGCTCTAACCCTCTTTCTATAAATAAAAAATACTTGTCATATTGTTTGTAGGCAGAGCTGTACTTCTTAGGGTATAACAGATATTCGGAAGGAGTGAAGTTTTTCATATCTTCGGAAGACATATAAGGAGGATTGCCTACAACTACGTCAAACTGTAGCCTTCCAAAATCAAATGGGTTAACAAGTTCTTGTGTTCGTACTCCTACAACATCCTTAAAGCCCAGTAAGCTGTTCCCAAAAAGTATGTTCGCAGACAAATCTGGTAGGATAGGTTTTATACCAAACAAAGACGAGCTGTCTTCCCCCTCTAGAAGTTTGAGAAGCAAACCGAACTTGGTTGCCTCAGTGGCGTTATAATCTTTATCAACGCCAAAAATGCACTTCGAAAGTATCTTTACTTTCATGCTGTAGGGAAGCCGGAAACCGCCGACCCCTTTTTTCAACAGCTTCTGCGGAGAATTGTGGACGTAATAGTCCAGTATTTCATTACACAATAATTGATATAGTTCTAGTAAAAAAGCACCTGAGCCACAAGCTATATCAGCAAATTTAAGCTGACATAATTCTGGGAGATCCAAACCTTTAACTTTCGGCTTAACAGCTTTATTTAAGATCTCTCGAATTATATAAGTAGGCGTTGTAACTACATCCCTGTCTACATTCTCAGGCTTGTCAACAATCGTTAGGGCACCGTCCTTATAAGCAAGACGCTTAGACAGAAATACTTCGTAAATCCGACCTAAAACATCAGAAGATAAGACGGCAAATGAATATGGAGTTTCAGGATAATACAGTTGTTTTACAATTTGCCAAAAAGAGGACGAGATATCGCTTATTAATTGAGGCGCAAGGAACTCTTTGAACAACCCCGAGTTGTACTTTTTGTCAGCCTTACGAAACAAATTCAGCAATTCAGTAGAATTTCCATCTTTAGCCGCAAATAATAGTTTTTGGTAGGTTTCTATATTTCGATCTTCACAAACACGCAAGAAAAGTATTTTATTGATATAGCTTTGTACGATATCTGATAATTTTTGAAGAGGAATCTTGGGACTTTTTTTATGAATGTCCTCGGCTAAGAGTAATCTCCAACGATTAATTTCTTGAAGAAAAATCTTATCTATTGGAGTGTATTCAACTTTATTTTCTATATGAGCCCAGGCTTTATCAAATGTTCCCGTATAAACGGACTGCCTACCAAATAATGATTGAATCTCTTCAAATTTCTCAACAAATTCCGAAAAATGATAACTCTTTACTAACCCTTTTTTTCTTTTGTCATTTTTTTCTACCGGAACAGTTGTATCGTAAATAAACAAATATTCAAAGTTGGATAGCAAAGAAATGGATAAACCTGCTGTGTATCCATATCTTCGAATCTGGCGTGCAGGTTCATCTTCAACTTCAATTTTTATAGCCGGCTTCTTAGCCTCTAAAAAAAACTTTCTTTCGGAAAAAAGTCTAAAGGTATAGTCGGGCTTTTTCGAGTGAGAGTTTGCTTTCGCCTTCAAAGATTCTTCAAGTAATACCTCCCGTTCGTTTGTGCTTTGCCCTTGATTATTTTTTATATCCCACCCCAGGGCTTCAAATAGAGGATCCAAGAAATCGCTCCGAAGAAGAGTTTCATTGTATTTATCGGATTTATAGTAGGCATAGTCTTGTTGAAATCTAGCAACCAACTTTGCTACTTTTTCTTTCATATCCATATATGAGCCCATTAACAAGAACAATAAAATATAGGTGAAAAAATTAGAACACGCACTTTTCTAAAAGTAAAGACTCTTCACCATCTATGAAGGCAAAAATTACAGTGTTTAATTAGAAATCGAACCATCATAGATCGCTTCAATAAAAAAGATGCTTTAGAACAACCTGCATTCTAATGGCTTCTTCTCCTAGTAAAGAATTTTTGTGGGCGGTCGGTAACTCCTCTTTTAGCTGCCTCTTTTGTATTTTCCTCAAAATTTATGGCGGACAATATAAAAAGGAAAGTCAGAGATCTTTCGGTCTCCATTCTGAGAATTAATCCATCAAGATAAAAGAAACGATGCGCGAAGAGAAAATGTTGGAAAAAGCCATAGTTTGCGATATTGACGGTATCCTCTGTGACGACACATTGAGAAGGGAAGAATATTTGGTCAAAGGGGATTGGAAAAACTACTTGCTGGATTGCCAACATAGCCGACCCGTTGAATGTACACGAGTTCTCTTAGACTTCTATCTCCAAAAGGGTTTTAAGGTGATTTTCGTCACAAGCAGACCGGAAGCCCTAAGAATGAAAACAAGTCATTTTTTAACTTCTTTAGGGTTACGCATTAACCAGTATGAATTGCTCATGCGTGAAGACGGCAACACAGACAGCGAATCCGTCCTTAAAAGAAAATTCATGTCCATGTTGGTAGGCGCCTACGATATCAAGACAGCCCTTGACTGCCGTCCCGAAGTTCGAGAGGTTTATAAAAGTCTCCCAATTTCTTCCGGATCACTTTTTGACATTGATTATCCGCCTTACTCTTTGAAGGAAGAACTTGCTATTGACGCCAGACCCTTTTCGCCCCGATACAATTTTCGGCAGCGCGTTGAAGACTACTGTGCTCAACGTTTTGGCTTGTGGCGGTGGGAAGAAATGAGAGACGAGCTTCTAACCCACTTTAACAGCAAAGGCAAGGAATTTACTTACAGAATTGTTGAAAACGAGGGTAAGTATTTATTCTTTAGCAGAGAACTACTAATAAAAAGAGAAACTAAACTTTCGGAAAGAAAACGCCTTGGATTCCCGGAAGAACTTCCTACAAGTCCTTAGCTATCCACATTGATGAACTCCCTGTAAAGGTTAATGGCCGAAATCTTTACTATGCAGATGCTTGGATTCCACCTGATGGAATCCGTGATGTCATTCTTACAGACGGAAAGAAAGCTGAAGCTACCTTTGCAGATGGGAATGGCTGGGACTCTCCGGTCGCTCGCTTTTTCGCAAGGGACGGAGAAATAATTAAGCACGCCGACATTGAAGAATATAACTATGTTCCGGATGCCGATGACGATTTAAAACATGAAACTTTTGAAAAGCTCTCTCCTCGAATTAAGCAAGTCTTAGAAAAAATTCGTTTAATTACCAAAGCCGGAAAGTTCACTTTTGAACAGTTCGCTGCGGAGGTGATTGATCCCCAAATAGGCAAGGTTTAGCCGAAATACCAAACAAATACGGGGGAAAATCAACTCCGTGATATTGAAAATGAAAACTTGATTCGCTTGGCTTCAAGCCGAAAATGGAAGGATTACTACATCAAGGTCACACCGCGATTTGAACACTATATCCAAACCTATTCAAGATGTTAGCTCACCCTTCGTAGAAACCTCGCCCTACAGGGCGAGGAAAAACAACAGATTATTCTCTTTTACCTTTTCTTTTATTAACCATATTGTCGTGTTCGATAGCCGCGTCGAGTCGTCCTGCAATCACTGAGGAATTTGCACGATAGTACCTTTGGAGCATTGCCAAGTCTCGATGACCGGTCTGTTTCGTAAGTGCGAGAACATCTAGTCTGGGTTTGTTCGTTACCGGATCAATAGAAGCAGCCCAAGTGGCAAATGTTGCTCGGCTATCGTGGAAATTTAAACCTCCTTCCAGTAATAAGCCGTTTTTATCGCGTTTTGGCCCCAAATCTGCCATATCCCTAATTTTTCTCCAAAGAGCGTCCCTTTGTTGAGAATCGAGGGCTGAAAAATAACTTCTTGAATAACCTCCGAAATTTTCTGCAAGGGCAAGAAGTCTTTTTGCTTCTGATGACAAGGCCACATCTCTTTTGAAACCTGTTTTAGTGATTTCTTTTGGCAAATGAATGGTGTTTCCATTGATCCAATCTGCCAGGATTTGAAGAATTTCTCCGATTCTCATACTGGTTGCACAAGCAAATTCAAAAGCAAGGACAACTAATTGTGGCAGCGTGCGTGGCTCCGATATACCGTCCCAATCTGCACAAAATCTGAGTTTTTCAATGTCCTCAGCAGATGCAATTCTTTCCCGATGATCGCCGCTCTTCGGTTTACACGAGACTTTTGAATAAAGATTAACGGAAAGAAAATTATTTCTGATGCAATAGTTAAAAATAGAATTCATCAGAGTTGTTTCCTTTAGAACGGTCGCTTCGGAAATTGGTCTCTTGCTCGTCGGACTCACATCATTCATTCTATGGTTTATATATCGTTCAATATCCCTGGAAGTGACATCAACGAGCCGTTTTTCTGCAAAATCTAAATTTTTAAATCTGGCTAAACGAAAGGTCTCGGACCTAAAAGATTTCTTTGTTGGGGTTATCTCCCTGCCATACAAATCAACAGCTTCTGCAAAAGTTAAATAAGCACTTAATTATGGTTGACCTTCTATATTTTTTAGGAGCATCTTGGCTTCGGCCCGAGTTCGGAAAGTCTTACTTTTTACTTTGGCCCCTTCTTTCCATCTAACTTGATATGTTCCTGCCTTTAGTTTGAATAAGTAAGCCATAGACCTGTCCTTTACATTTAGGTAAAACGTTGACTCTTCAGCAAGACGTTCACCTTAGAAACCAGTTGCTAACTTGTGAATTAATTTTCACAGCCAAGAAGACGGTCAACTTACCAGTCAGGCTCGGTTGTGCCAGTAAAAAAGAAGCAAAGTATTTAGGGGCGGATTATAAGACCGGACGAATGTTTTAAAGTTCGAAACCGAGGCTACTTTTTCAGGAAATATTATTTAAAGTTGCTCGAAATCATTACCCCTAAAATTCACTTCTCCATTCACTAAAAATTCACTTATTTTCAGCAACGATAATGTCCCAGCACTTGCTTAATACTGCACCTTCGCCAAATTTCGGACAGCGTAGGTGGATATATATTTCAAATGTTTTTAATAGATTGATGTGGCAGGTGCCAAAGAGTTCTTTAACAATTGATTAGTTGCCCTGGAAAGAAGTGAGGGGCTCTAGCGATTCTTTCGAATCTCGACGGCATCAAAGTGCCACAATTAAGTTTCCAACAACTTATAGAAGGAGCCCCTCATGGATAATCATATTCAATTTTCCTCTGTTTGTGGTGTTGATATCGCCAAAAAAGTAATGCAGGTTTACAAAGTCACTCAAGAAGGAGAAATTTCGAATAAGGCCGTCAAAAGAGCAGATTTTTTAAATCAATTCAGAAATATTCCTCCGGCACTGATTGGAATGGAACTACATTGTTTACAACAACTTCGTAACCTTTGCCAAAGAGAGTTTCATGGGAAAAATTAAGATACTGAAGAATGAAATTTTTACTGTCAGGATTGAGAAAAGGAGTTATTCGGCAAATATCTCTAAACGAGAACCTTTGCCGTTACTCAAAAATCAATACTTACTCTGAACAGAGCCTTCTGTAAAAGAATAAACCTAGAAATCTTGAGGATAATTGGAGCGAGAATTAAAACGAGACTTAGTTCTCTCTGCGCGCACAGGTCCGCACCACATATAAAAATCCGGAAAATCTCTGCAAAAATTTCTAATAATTGCATGGAAGTATTAGAAAAAAATGCTTGAATCGTATTGTGGTGAATAGTACAACAACAGTCTCCTCTGAGAAATTGGTTCCTTAGAACCGCGCAGGAAAAGAGGTTCTCTAAAGGCAGTCAAAATCTGCGAACCGGCTAAAGACGTTGTTGACCCGAGAGACCCGGGCAAGATCATTTATCCGTTGAATATCGTCTTTTGCGTTATTCTCCTTGCTGCGATGCAGGGCAAAACTTACTGTACGGAAATTGCCGAATTCTGGCGTCAATGCTGGTCTTTGCTGAGCAAGATCTTTCCAGCTTTCCTGATGAAGAGATATCTCATAATACCGTAAGGTTTAACTCGATGATCATCGGCGAAGACAAAAACGCTGCTCTGATTGAACGCTCTGTAGAGATGCTGTGCAACAAACTGTCTTACTCGGTCATTGCGGTCGAGGAGCAAGCTGTTAGAGCTTCCCGGAACGCTTCTGAGCATTCTCCTTATGTTTTAAACATTATGGATGCCGACAAAGAGTTGGTTCTGTCTCAGCAAGAAAGCGGCGAAAAGAATAACGAAATCACTCATGCCTCAAAGCTTATCAGTACTTTGGACATTCGTTGTAGGGGTAATTATCGCTACAGATGCTTTAAATAAGTAAACAGAGTTCGTTACCAAGATCATCTCCGAAAAGGCTGACTACTGTCTGGCTCTGAAGGCTAATCAGGATCTGACCTACGAACAAGTGCGCGGAGTCTTTGAACCGGGTAACCATGAATACAAAATAGCCTTGCCTTCAGTGACGGACCAAAGCGGCAAAATTGTGAAACGAAAAACTTGTGTCCTTCCGGGAAATCTTGTACCGAAAGAAATTCTTAATAAATGGATTGGTTTGGGTAAAGGTTCGATCGTGGAAGCTGTCACTGAAACCCTTAAGAAAAATAATGGTGATATTCTTGAACCGCAGGTCCGTTATTACATATCATCGTTAAGATACGATGCTCCGAATGTGGAGCAAGTCCTGCAGCGAGCTATTCGTCAGCATTGGGCGCTGGAAATGGCCTTTAATCAGGATCGGCTGCAGTGTACAAACGCTCAATATTTAGCCGGCAGAACTCTGCTCAATAAGATCTCACTTAACTTCATTACGAAAATCCAAACCCGCTAGGAAGAAACTACAGGCAAAGAGGCACCATCCAGACCGGTAATTAGAGCAAGCTGGGAAAAATTGAGGATATGCTGGCTGCTATGAATGACTGCATCAGGTTCTGACAGGGGCAAGAGTTAGGGTATCCTGCCAAGAGGTGATTTCTATCGTGGTTGCTTAATTTTTGATGCTTTGGGTCTGGGTCAGTACGGGACCTTAATTTTCAACACCTCCAATTTTGATAGAATCCCAAGATTGTTGAAAAACCTTTGTGAGAAATTGAATGAAGAAAGCTTTAATTACGGGTGTAACGGGGCAAGACGGTGCATATCTTTCTAAGCTTTTATTGTCAAAGAATTATATCGTTTATGGGGGAATAAGGCGTCTGTCTTCTCAAAATCTGTGGAGATTGAAAGAATTAAATTTACTTGAACAGAAGAATTTTAATTTAATCGATTTTGACTTGACAGATCCTTTTAACGTTTTAAGGTCTATTGAAACAACGGAAGTAGACGAAATTTACAACCTAGCGGCTCAAAGCTTTGTTGGGGTGTCTTTTTCACAACCTTTTTTCACTGCTAATGCGACGGGTCTCGGCGCTCTCAATATTTTAGAGGCGATCAGAACTGTTAATCCTAATATTCGCTTTTACCAAGCATCAACTTCTGAAATGTTTGGTAAAGTTCAGGCAATTCCACAGAACGAAACCACGCCGTTCTATCCAAGAAGTCCTTATGGGGTGGCGAAATTATATGCACATTGGATGACAGTAAACTATAGAGAAAGTTTCAATATTTTTGCTTCCAGTGGAATTTTATTTAATCACGAGTCTCCTTTGAGAGGCTTAGAGTTTGTAACAAGAAAAATCACTCATGCAGCGGCAGCAATAAAGCTAAAAAAACAAGATAAATTGATGCTAGGCAACCTTGACGCAAAAAGAGATTGGGGTTTTGCAGGAGATTACGTAGAAGGTATGTGGCGAATGCTACAAGTTGATAATCCCGATACCTTTGTATTGGCCACGAATGTTACTACTAGTGTTAGAGACTTTGCTAGGGAAGCTTTTCGTCAGGTTGGCTATGACATTGAGTTTACGGGCCACGGGATAAATGAAGTTGGTAGAGATGCGAGGACGGGAAAAGTTTTAATACAGGTTGATCCGCAGTATTTTAGACCAGCCGAAGTTGATCTGCTTTTGGGCGATTATAGAAAAGCCCGGGAACAACTCGGTTGGACTCCTAAGATGAAGTTAGATGAACTGTGTAAAACAATGGTGGATGCTGATATTCAAAGAATATCGAAAGGGCAGATGATGTTTTAATAGTATGACTAGATTACTCATAACAGGCCATAATGGCTTTACAGGTAAATACATAGTAAGAGAAGCCAAGAGAGTAGGTATGGAATGTTATTGCCTAACCACGGACGGAAGTTTTAATTCTTGCTCCGTTAATTTGCTTGACTTCGATGCTGTTAAAAGAACGGTCAGACAGTGTGCTCCTACTTCAGTTATACACCTCGCAGCAGTATCTTCAGTTGATCATGCTGATGTAAATGAGATCTACAAGGTTAACGTCTGTGGAACTCGAAATGTCCTTCAAGCATTAAAAGAGGTGAATTTAAAACTAAACAATGTTATTGTTGCGAGTTCTGGTAATGTTTATGGGCAAAAAAATAAATCCCGAATTAGTGAGGATGACTCACTAAACCCTGTTAATGATTACGCTATAAGTAAGATGGCGATGGAGTTCGCAAGTCGGCTATATTCGCCTTTTCTTCCAATCACAATTACGCGTCCATTTAATTACACAGGGGCCGGACAGTCCACTCGTTTTTTAATACCTAAAATTGTTGAGGCTTTTAAAAATAAAAATGAATTTTTGGAACTGGGTAATCTGGAAGTCAAAAGAGATTTTTCTGATGTGAGAGACGTAGCGAGGTTTTATATCCAACTTGCAAAAAAGAGAGGATTATTTGATGTAGTGAATATCTGCTCGGGTAACTTGATATCTTTGCAGGATCTTCTCAATATTTGCGAATTTCTTACAGGCCATTCTCTACGAGTGAAATCGACAGAGGCATTGAAAAGAAAAAATGAAATAAACGTACTTGGGGGGGATCCGTCACGCTTGGATAGTTTGTTAGGATCGCCAATGAGACACTCCATTAGAGACACTCTTGAGTGGATGCTAAGACAAAACAACAATTTTCCAACTTATCACCTATAAGTTTATGATTACACCAGTTATTCTATGCGGCGGTAGCGGTTCTCGCTTATGGCCTTTATCCAGGAAGTCACATCCTAAGCAGTTTGTGGATTTCAAAAATAATGGCTCTTCCTTATATATTGATACATTACGAAGAGCTACGGCCCTCAAAGATATTTCTAAGCCTATAACAGTCTGCAATAATGAGTATAAGTTTTTTGTTCTTCAGTCACTTCTTGCAACTGGAGAGCATTCTTCAGTAATAGTTGAACCTGTGGCACGGAATACGGCCCCGGCAATAGCGGTTGCGGCTTTTAAAGCGTTTGAAGAGGATTCCGAATCAATTTTGCTTGTAATGCCGTCAGATCATTATGTGGAGCAAGACAGTCAGTTTGGCAAAAAAATAAAAGAAGCCGTTGAGTTAGCTAAAAAAGATTATTTGGTTACGTTTGGTATAAAGCCTCTCGAACCTAAAACAGGGTTTGGGTATATCGAGAAAGGGGCTGTAATCGAGGCCCAGGAAGCCTATAAGGTTGCCTCTTTTATAGAGAAACCTAACTCGCAGTTAGCAGAAGAAATGATCTATAAGGGAAATTTTCTTTGGAACTCCGGTATTTTTATTTTTAAAAGTAAGATTTTTCTTGAGGAACTGAGGACGTATGCCCCCAACATCTATAAAGCTTCCAGTCTCGCCTGGGAAGAACGACGGGTTTCTGAGAATTTTTACCTGTTAAATACAACTGCCTTTGAAGACTGTCCTTCTGAATCGGTGGATTATGCGGTATTTGAAAAGACATCAAAAGCCGCAGTAGTGCCTCTGAATATCCATTGGAACGATTTGGGGACCTGGAACGCTCTATACGAGGAAGGGGAGAAGGATAAGAAGGGGAATGTTATTTTCGGAGATGTTGTATTAAGCAACTCAAACAACTCCTATTTTCATAGTACCGGAAGATTGATTGCAGGGATTGGACTCAATGATTTGATTGTGGTTGAGACTAAAGATGCTGTTCTAATCTCACCGCTAAAAGAAGCGCAAAAAGTTAAAAACTTAGTTCAGGAACTCTCAAATGCAAATAAAGAAGAAGCAGTGAGTTCGCCAATTGTATACAGACCATGGGGAAGTTATGAGTCTTTGTCCAAAGGAGACAGATTCCAAGTCAAGCGTATTATAGTTCAACCGGGGCAAAAGCTTTCACTGCAAATGCATTATCATAGGGCTGAGCACTGGATTGTAGTAAATGGAACGGCAGAAGTTCATATAGAAGATGAAGTGAAGTTATTGTCGGAGAACGAATCGATTTTTATCCCTTTAGGAAAAAAACATCGATTGCTGAATCCGGGAAAACTTCCGCTGATTGTTATAGAAGTCCAGTCAGGAAGTTATTTAGGAGAGGACGATATACTAAGATTCGAAGATGCTTACCAAAGATCATAAGGAATTTAGTGCATCTTTAGTATCATTCTCTTAGCTAACTTGGAAACCTTTTCTGCTCTTTGGATAAAAATGAGGAGAAAAGGTTTTAACTTTTTATTATTTATAAATAACAAGAATTTATTCAGACTAGAGACTCTTTCAGAGTTACTTAGGAGCAGCACTCTCCGAAACTCGATATCTAAATTTTTGAGATATTCTTTCTTTTCACTAGAGCTGTTAGCAACTCTGTTTGTAAGACTTAGCGAGTAAAAATAAGAGATTAACCAAGATAAAAGACAATCATTGAATAAAGACGGCATTATCTGTGAAATAGCCTCTATCCGATCAGCTCTCACTTTTAACTGGTTAATTTCATTTTGCTTCTTTTTATTTGCGATAGAAGATTTATCATGTTGTACATAGTGATAAAAAGCTTTATTTGCATAAAAATAAGTTTTTCCATTTTGAAATAGAGGAAGCTGGACTTGATAATCCTCTAAAATTTTTGTGTCTGGTGAGAATTTGATTTCACGAAACAAGTCTTTCCGGTAGATCTTATTCCAAAGTTGACTAGGAAATCTCCAGTCAAAAGCTAGTTGTTTTAAAAGGACATCAAAAGAAAGTTTCCCAGGACTGAATGGCAGATTAAAGATTTTATTTGTATTTTTTCGTTCAATAAAAAAGTCAAATAATAAAATATCTGGGTTATATAAAGATATGAGTTCGGCTGCAGAAGCTAAATAATTTTGTTCGATATAATCATCAGGATCAATCCAAATGATGTAGTCTCCTTGGGCGAGCTTAAGAAGATTATTCCTTGTAGCAGAAATTCCTTGATTGTTCTGAGAAGAAACTCTATAGTTCTCACTGTTTTTGGAAAAGTCGTTAGTTAAAGCTAATGTAGAGTCAACGGAGCCATCGTCCAGAATGTGGCACGTGAATTTTCTATAATCCTGAACTTCAATGGATTCAAGACATTTAATGATAGAACTCTCCACATTGTATGCTGGTATTAATATAGAAAAGTGTGGATAAGTTTTTGTTTCTTTATACATCTGCAATATCAGTATCAAATAAAGGGTGGAAATTTGTGCGATATGAAAGATTTCTTGACCTTATACCAATTTTTTTCGCTGGAACTCCCCCAACTATGGAGTAACTCTCCACATCCTTGCAAACTACCGCGCCAGCGGCAACAATAGCTCCTTCTCCTATAGTTACACCAGGAAGAATTATTGCTTTTGCTCCTATCCATACATTGCTATTGATGAGTACTTTCCCCCCTTCGCATTTAAAATCACTTGATTGAGGATCGTGTTGTAGCGTAATAATAGTCGTGCCAAAGGAGATATTAACGTTGTCTTTGATTTCAATTCCAGATCTTCCGTCTAAATAACAACCTCTATTTATGACGCAATTTCTGCCGATCCGAATGTCACATCCTTTCCAATAGCCAGTTAAGAAAAGGTTCATTGAAAGGTGAGTTTCTTCTCCAATAGTTATTCCCAGCAATCTTTTTAGCATTAAATGTCTAAAAGATTCGCAAGGAAAGTTCAAGACAAAATGGTTACAGAAGTAGTAGTTAGTAGCAATAAAGAAAATATATACTTTCTTAGCTACCGAATAAATTCTTAATTTTTTTAGATAAGGTTTGAATTTGTAAGCTAACTTTTTCATTTGTATTTTTAGGATCTGTAAGGATGGTCCAGTGATTTTGTGCGAAATACTCTGAATATTCAATTAATTTTTCAGACAATTCAGAGTCAGTATTTCCTAATAAATCAAAGTACCAGAAAGGTGTTTCAATAAATGTTTTTTGTGTTTTATCAGAGTTGCCACAATCGTCCAAGGAAATAAAAAGTATCTTTTTATTTTCATGTGATAACTTGTTGACGAGATTCCTTGAAGAGGGAGAAACCTCCAGAGGAAGATTGACAACTAGAATGCAAAGTTCGGAAAGTTTATTATTCCTACTTAAGTTACCTCTGAGAGTCTTTCCGGCTAGGTAGCCAAAGAACAAGGCACGCTCGAGAATATTAGAGGAAATTGCATTGGAGAGCGATGCATTTTTTTTAAATGCTACAGCATCTGCGTAAAATTTAAAGTCCCCAAAACCGCTTTCGCCAATTCCTAGACCGTATGCATAAAACTTATTCCAAGTAGAACTGGGGTTGTTTGGCGCTGTCCATGTAACTACGGCTTTCTTGTTAAATGCCCAATGGGAAGTAATGTTCCTATATGCTATATCGAAGCAGACGTCTTCGCAAGCGTAGGTCAAGGACGACAAAAAACCCCCGGCTTTTATTGCTATGTCTTTCTTAATTAGCATCCCTCTGCAAGCAGGAAGATAATTGGAGAAGTCCATTTGATTCCAATTGTATGTGAATATGCTATCTAACTCCTTTGATTGTGTTTTATAGATAGCTCCGACTAACTCGATAGTCTCATCGTTAATAACAGGTGCTACAAGATTCAAAAAGAAATTATGAGGAATTTCGTTTCCCGCATCTAAAAATAAAACATTGTTGGTAGAACAGGCTTGCAGGCCGTAGTTACGATTCTGAGCAAGAGTAGTGCGAGAATTGTTATTTGAAAAATCCGCGCTTGAAAATATTTTTACTTTACTTTTAGGAAGTTGATGTTGATTTAAGAGATATTCAAATGTACCGTCCGTAGATAGATGATCAATAAAGATATATTCAGTTGGCTGAAGAGATTGGGAGGAGAGGTTCTCTAGCAGAGTCGCAATGGATGCAAATTCATTCTTAAGGCAAATAAGAACTGAGAATTGTATAGAGTCAGTTTTAGGCAAAGAAAAATCTTCATCAAAAACAGTTATTTTTAATGATTTAAATGGGGTTAGGTTTCTATAGGGAGAGGGTGAAAAAAAAGAATCTTTAGCCGTTTTAGGAAGAATTTTATTCTGCTTCTTTAGTGAGCTAAGGAATTTTCTTTTGAGCTTGTTTTTAGCGCGCAATAAGAGAGGATAAGTTTTTTCTTGATTAAATGAGCTGGGATTCAAAGGCTTTTGTAACAATCTTTCATAGATTTTATTTTTTTTGATAAGAACCGAAGATTCTGAAAAATTATCCGAGAAAATTTTTCTTATTTTTTTTCTTAGTTCTAGTAGGTCAACCTTTCCGCTGGTGACGTCTAGCAATACTTTTTTGAATTCTTTTCCGTTCTCAGCAATGAGTGCACAGTTGTTTTCGACCAAACTTGTTCCAATAAAAGCTAATTTTGTCCCCAACGTAGGAATTCCGTGGCTCATTGCTTCTATGACTTTTACTTTTATACCTGCTCCAGCTGTGATAGGGGCTATACACAAATCTGTTTTTTGTAAAATGCAGTCTAAGTTTTCGACAAACCCATATATTTTTACGTTAGGGCTTCTAGCCATTGCTTTTATATTTTTCGAAGGATTTGATCCAATTACATGAATGAAAATATTATTCTCCACTAATAAATCCTCTATTAGGGGAAAGACTTCTTCCGCAAACCACTCCATCGATTGAAGGTTAGGACTCCAATCAAATGTTCCTATCCAAGTTAGGTTAAATTCTTCATGCTTTAAAGGAATCAGAGAGCTTTTAGGGAAAGAGACGGGTATTATTGTTTTGCTTGAATCAGTAAAGACCTCAGCTGCATCTTCCTTGGTGACAAAGGTCAGTTCCTCAATTTTCCAACAATTGTACAATTCCACGTTCTTTGAATTTTTCCTACTTCTATCTACCAGAAAGTTGTAGGGAATGTTTAAAAGTCTTGGGTGAGGATGTTCGAAAAACGGGAATAGGTTACATTCGATATTTTGACTCAAAAGAACAGCAGGAATGGTTGGAAAAAAATACTTGAAGAAAGCAACATGCGAAGTGTGTAATTCAAGTATTTTTATTTCATATGTTTCAATAACACTCTTAGCTAGAGTGATTGAAGCAGGGGTATAAAAATTTATATCTAAAAATGGAAGCTCATGTAGAAGACGAGATGAGAAATATTTCAATCTCCCGATAAAATTTTTAGGTATTTCTTCTCGAAGTGCAAAACTTACACTCTTAAAGAATTTTTTATATAACTCTAGGTTGTCTATCAAGACTCTCTCTAATTCTTTATTTCCTACAATGAGGAGGTGGTAATTATAAGAATCTGCGAGTGGGAGAATTGTATTTGCGACCGCACGCGCACCACCAGATGTCAATGGAATTGGGTTTGTTATAGAACAAACCAAAATATCAGGATTGGTAGCGTTCCTCTCGGAAAGCTTTTTATGCCAATAAGGTCCAAAAGAATCTTTTCTCATTTGACTTTCACTAGATTTATTTTTTAAATTTTGCAGATAACATTCTTTTTATCTTTTCTAACAAGATAACAAAAGAAGATCTTGAAGCAATCTGTAGCTCCTGTCGTAGCTGACAAATTGACCCTTCTTGCGAAGTGATTAACTTATCTTTTTCTTCAATTAGTTCGGAATGATATTGCAGTTGTTCTTTTAATTTTACACATTCGTCATCTTTTTGACTGAGATCTCTTTTTAAGTAGTATTGGATTGCCTCTAATCGGGATATCTGCTCCTCTTTACTTCGATTTTCAAAGTATATAAATGATTGTGCTAACGAGGCTCTATACAAGTTATTAGAAAAAATTACCGAAGCTACGACAGAGCTAAATTGCGTAGAAGTGAAGATATTGTGTTCACCAGTTTTATAAGCTAGCTGGACGGCAGCAGGAATAACGGATAACAAGCCATCGAATGATTCTTCATGTGAAAAAGTTTCTATTTCTTTAATTTTATTGCTCCAGGCCTTTGAGGAGTCAAACTCTTCCATAACTTTTGTTCGCAACTCAATCCGTTCTTCCAAGGAAAGAGTCTCTATTTCGTCTTTGAGTTTAAGAGGACCGGGAAGTGGTGTAGAACCTCTTCCTGAAAAATTGTAATTTTTAAAAAAAGAATAATTACTCGGATTGACTACTCCAACAATCCCTTGGTATCCAGAGAGAACGGAGATTTTTCCTAATGATATGCTTTCTAACAGGACTCTTCCCATTCCAATTACTAGATCAGCCTCATTATAAAAATCAAATGTATTAGTCTTGTATCCTAGAAAAGCTATCCTATTCTTTTTATTTAAAAGTTTAGATGATTCTTCTAATTTTGCTTTTTGAGATCCATCACCAAGAACGGTTATCTTGGCCTGAGGAAAAAGATAGTTGACTGTTTGAATTGCGTTGTAAACGCTTATTTCTTTGTCCTGATCTAAGCGACTTACTATTAGAATATTTGTAATTGTCTCAATATCTGAGATTCTGGGGCATTGAGTCTTATAAATAGGAATTGGGTTTCTAAAGATAACTTTTTTTAGATTGGGAAATAATAATGAGGAGTTTTTTTCCATTTCTTCGCTCAGCAGAAGTGCTTGATTGGCTACTGAACTTATGATCTGTTGAAGAAAAAAAAGCTCCAAAGGCTCCCTTTTTTCCAGGAAAAAGTTCGTACTATGAAATGTTACCAAAAGAGGTGCTTTATACAAAGCAGCAACACAAGATGCTAAAAGAAGAGAGTGGTGGTCATGAGCGTGAATTAGGTCATAACGTTTTCTTTCATAAACTTGTTTTAACTCGTTGAGATTCTGCAAGAAAGATTCCGGCACATTTGTGTCAAAGTGTCCTTCTATGACTTCTACGCCAGAAATTCTAGAGAAAAGCTCCTTATTGCAACTACCTGTTGTGTATATAATCGCCTCATATCCTAACTTTCTGATCTCGACAACCTCAGTTTTTATATAAGTCTCTGCACCTCCATTTTTTAAAGGGGGACAAAGCAAGAGAAGCCTTTTTATGTTCATTTTTGCTGCTCGATAGAAAAATTGAATGGAAGAAAAGCAATACCAGAACAGGTTGTTTTTTTATCCATAATCTTCATTAGGAAAACATCCGGAAGCCTATCAAGGTAAGTTTGCTCGCCATTTTCGGATATCTCGGCAAGAGCTAACGTGACAAAATAGCTCCCTTCACTCAAATAGGTTTCCGTACTGATAGAAATGTGAAAATAGTTGCCTTTCTTGGAGTTTTTTATATTTTCTCCGAAATAAGCACTACTCGTCCCTACAGCAGTGATCCCTTCAATCGTTCTTATAAGAAGCCCTATCTGAATGTTTTTAATATCCTCGTTAACTCTGATGTCAAATTCAAATCGAATAGAATCCTTGATTCTAAAGACCTCTGTCGCTTGATTAAGTTTATTTTTAATTGAAGGGTTACAAATTTCTGCTTTTTTGTGGAAGTGCGGGGTCAGACGAAAATCGCTCTTTGATGAGCAAGTCGCGCGTTTTTCGTCATGAATCTCTTTCGTTAAATTTTGATTAGTTCGCGTTGTCTTCTGATCGACATCTGAGCATTGATTCAGACTGGAAATATAACTTTCCATATCTGAGTAAAGCATGGCGTGATAGTCATCAATTACTTCCTTGGCTCTGCCGACAGAAACGAGTTTGCCGTGATCTAACAGTGCTGCCCGCTGACAAAATTTTTCAATCGTTGAAATAGAATGAGAGACAACGAGAATGGTACTTCCATTTTCTCTTAACGACTCAATATAAGAAAAACATTTTCTTTGGAATTTTTCATCTCCGACTGCTAACGCTTCATCCACGATTAAGATATCTGGTTCAATGCAGGCCTGTACTGCAAATGCCAATCTTACGTACATTCCACTTGAGTAAGTTTTGACGGGTTGGTCCAGATGAAATCCTATATCAGCGAATGAAGCGATCTTATCAAATTTATCGGCTATTTCTTTTTTAGAAAGTCCTAATAAGAGTCCATTTATATAAACATTTTCTCGGCCAGTTAGTTCTGGATTAAATCCAGAACCTAGCTCAAGAAGGGCGGCCAACCTTCCTTTTGTAGATATAGAACCAGAACTAGGTAATAATGTTCCCACTACGGTTTGTAAAAGGGTGCTTTTCCCGCTTCCATTCCTTCCGATTAAAGCAAATGTCTCACCTTTGTAAATATCAAGAGAGATGTTGGATAGCGCCCAAAATTCTTTGTAATATTTTTTTTGAAATAGTAGTTGCTTGAGACGATCCACTGGTCTATCGTAGATGTCAAATTTTTTGGAGACATTGTTTATTGATATAGAGATTTCACAGGACATCTGGGAATCCTCCCTTAACCTTGTTAAAAATTTGAAAGCCTATAGAGAATGAGAAAAAGCCCAAAAGAAAACAAGAAAGATAACTAAAAATGGAGGGGAATTTTCCTTCCATAAGAAGATCTCTTCCCATTTCAATGTAAGGTGTTAAGGGATTGATTTTAAGAATCCATTGAAAATCTTCCGGTACGGAATTAATAGAATAAAAGATGGGGCTTAAGAAAAGTAATAGAGTACAGGCGAGGGATAAAATGTAGGGTAAGTCTCTAATATAGACACTTAATGAACTAGCAATCCAGGTGAGCCCTACCACTAATAAAGCAAATGGCAAAAATATAAAAGGAAAAAGAAAGAAAGAAAATGAGGGGATTCCAACAATGAGAAAATAGCCCGCCAGCCAGACTATTAGGCTTAAAGAAAAATGAAATAGACTTACGCAACAAGATACGAGAGGAAGTATTTCTAAGGGAAATATAACTTTTTTCACATAATTCTCATTTGATATGATAGATACAGCAGATGAGTTAACAGATTCTGTAAAAAAGTTAAATTGAATTAGTCCTGCAAAAAGAAATAGTGCAAACAGAGATTTTGACCCTATCTGCCCCCCCCCCCATCTGGCGTTAAAAACAACACTAAAAACGAAGGTGTAAACACCAAGCATAATCAAGGGAGTAATAACGTCCCAAATCCAACCAATATAGCTTCCTGAATATTTGGATTTAATGTCTCTCCATACTAAAGATATTAGCAGAGGATAATTTTTTCCTATCAATGTAAAAGGCTGCAAAAAATTCATTTTTAAACTGTATCTAACACATAGATTATGTTCCTAACAACAGTAAATATTAGCTCAATTCTAAATTACGGAGGCTGTAAGTAATTTTGTGCATTGTCTGATTTAAAATTTTCCCTGCTTAGCGGGTAGTTAAACTGCTAAGTAGGGGAAAAGGAGTACTGGAAAGGACAAGAAAAATTAAGAAGCAGCTGAGAGAGACAGATGTTCTTCTAATAAGTTATATTGCCCAAACGTTAGCTAGCACCAGCAAAATTGGCTAGACTTCAGAAGAAGTTTCTGGCATGGTTCAAGAAGTTATGAAATGTTTTCTTGAAAGATGCCTAGAAATTCAAATAAAATGGGCGGGAGTGCCCTTCGAAAAGCGATTTAATTTATGAATTTAATACAGAAACAAAATTTGAGACGCACCCTCGGACTTTTAAATTACTAAACTAATAGGAGTTTCAATTGACGCTCTTGTTAGTTGGCGCTGGCATTTCAAACCTAACCTTGGCAAAATTATTTGCAAACCACGGTCTGAACGTTTCAATCATTGATAGAAGAGACCATATCGGCGGAAATTGTTTTGATTATTTTGACGAAAACTCCATCGACATTCACGCCTACGGTACTCACATTTTCCATACGGATGATGCTGAAGTTTGGAGATTCCTCTCTCAATTTACTCAGTGGTATCCGTATCAGCATGAAGTAAAAGCCTTAGTCAACGGCCAGCTGGTTCCGGTCCCGTTCAACTTCAACTCAATTGAGCAGCTGTTCCCAAAACAGATGGCCGAGCGGATGACCTCAGCGCTTTTATCCGAATTCGAGTTTAATAAAAAAGTCCCCATTCTTAAACTCCGCGAAAGCAAAAATCCTGATCTGCAGTTCCTTGCCGATTATGTGTATGAAAAAATTTTCCTTCATTACACCAAAAAGCAGTGGGATGTTCGTCCGGAAGATTTAGACCCTCTGGTGACGGGCCGAGTTCCTGTTTTCGTGGGAAGAGACAATCGTTATTTTCAAGCGAAGTACCAAGGTATTCCGTTAGAAGGTTATACCCGTATGTTTGAGAAGATGATTGATCATCCTAATATCGAAGTGCGTCTGAATACCGAATTCGACAAAGCTATGTTGGATGAGTACGATCACTGCTTTTTCTCCGGCGCGATCGATGAATTTTTCGACTACAAATTTGGCCAGCTGCCGTACAGAAGCTTGAGATTTGATTTCCTAACCTTCAATCGGCCTTATTTTCAATCTAATTCCGTTGTGAATTATCCGAATAATTACGATTTCACAAGAATCGGAGAATATAAATACTTCTTAGATACGCAGTCCCCCAATACAGTCGTCTCTTATGAGTATCCGGAAGCCTTTGTTTTGGGTAAGAACGAAAGATACTATCCGATCATTAACGAAGAAAATAAAACCTTGTACGAAAGATATTTGGAAGAGGCAAAAGCGAACAAGAAAGTGACTTTCTTAGGCAGGCTAGGGGACTACAAATATTACGATATGGATCAGGCGGTCTCTCGTGCTTTAGCGCTCGCTAAATCTTATTGCTGATTTTTTCAGTCTCAGCAAAAGATTCGAACCTTTCGAAACACCTCTTTGAAATAAGAGGACAGCTAAGCAGCCCGGAAAGCAGATGCCTGCTTTCCGGCAATTCTCCCGAAAACAAATGCGGACATTAGCGCAACTCCGCCCATCCTGTCGTGACCGTGAGGACCTCCCGAAGCTTCTCCGCAAACGTACAAACCGGGAATGACGGATCCCGAGGTGCTCACTACTTCGGCGTTTTTGTTTAATTTGATGCCGCCGCAGCAGAAGTGGACTCCGAGCTTTTCTTTTCCGAAATAGTAAGGGGGACGGTCTATGGTTTGTGTGAATAGAGCCTTGCCGAAAAGTGGGTCTTTGCCTTCACTGGCATAATGGTTATAGGTTTCAAGGGTTTCTTTTAGAATTTTTTTAGGCACTTTCATTTGCACGGCCATCTCTTCGATGCTGTCTGCTTTACTAATAACTTTGTTCATGAGTTTGATTCCCAAACTTGCGCCTTTTTGCGATTGAGAATCGGTGATTGCCCAAATTTCTCTTTCAGGCTGCTTAAGGATGGCTTCCGATACTTCTTTCCACGAGCCTCCTTCGTTAACAAAGCGTTTTCCGACAGTGTTTACATAGATATCACCGCCGACATAATCGAGAAGTCGTCCGCCCCAAAAGGGTATGAGCTGCAAATATTCTGCATCCTTTGTTGCGGCTCCTATTCTTTGCGCCATCAATAATCCGTCTCCGGTCGCTCCGTCAAATGTCGAGCCGAAAGGATTTGCAGTTGTCGGAAACTCCTGTCCCAATCTCGGATCATATTTTTTTCTCAGTTCCACATTCGCAGTAAAGCCGCCGGTTGCAAGGATCGTAGCCTTACCACTGTATTTTTGAGAGAGGCCGTTGGTGTCAGTGGCAAGAATGCCTTTCACGGAACCGTTTTCGTAGATTAAATCGGTTGCCCTGGTATTGAGCTTCAATACTGCGCCTTTGCTTAAGGCAAACTTGAGTAAAGTCATCACATAATCGTAACCGGCGCGCACTGGACTTGTGATATGGCTTCGGGGATGAAGCCCGGCAACTGTTTGAAAAATTCTTTCCTCCCACTTAATCCCCAGATCTTCAAGCCAATAAATGGTCTCTTCAGATTGATAGCAGACAACCTTGGCGAGTTCAAAGTCATTTTCATGACCGCCGATATCCAGCATGTTCCTGAGCATAAGTTCCGGCGAGTCAGCAATACCCAGTTTTTTCTGTCTTTTTCTGTCAACTCCCGCAACGTAGCCGGTAGATAAAATAGAGTGACCTCCGACAATTGGGCCTTTTTCAAGTATCAGTATTCTTTTTGAGCCCGCCTGCAGAGCTGAACAGGCTGCAGATAATCCTGCAACACCGCTTCCGACAATGATTACGTCCCAAATCTCATCTTCCAATCCGTTTGCCCACAAAGGAAAACTGAAAGATGAAACCGTTGCTGCCAACAACTTTCTCCTAATCATCTTCTTTCTCTCCCAAGCCTAAACTATCGTACAGTTTCAGGGCTTCAACAGAAGAGTGGACATTGAGCTTGTCAAATGCATTTCCTCGATGCATTTTGACTGTCGGAAGTGCAATATTCAATAGGGAAGAGATTTCTTTATTTGTCTTGCCGTCGGCAGCGAGTTTGAAGATCTCTTTTTCTCTTGGCGTCAGAGAGCGGTATCGAGCATACTCTTCCTTTCTTTGACTGTTTTTGGGCTGTGTCGAGAGACTTTTTTGGGACGCCTCTGCGACAACCTTATTCAACAAGAGTGGGTTGGTAGGTTTTTGGAGAAAATCGAACGCTCCGTTCTTTAAAGTATAGACGGCGGAATCAACATCTCCATGCCCTGTTAAAAAGATAATCGGGAGGTTGTTTTTATTTTGAGCTATTAAGTTTCTTTGAAGTTCAAGCCCCGTCATTTCCGGCATTCTCAAGTCTAGAAGGATACAGCCGGGTGTACTAAAGTTCTCATCACTGAGGAACTCTTTTGCAGACTTGTATGTTCTGACCGTCCAGCCCGTCATTTCTAAGAGAAGGCCTAATGACTTAAGAAAGTCTTCGTCATCGTCGATAACTCGTATACGAACTTTTGCCTGAAGTTCGGCTATTTCTATGCTGTCAAACATTTTTACTCCTCACTTCTTCTTCGTATTTAGTGAAAAAAACATCAGCGATTACTCCGCCTCCGTTTCTTCTTTTGAATTTAATATCTGCTCCGAACTGATCTGCTATTCCCCTGATAATGGATAGCCCCAAACCTAGTCCCTCAGGTTTTACGCTTTCTCCTAACGTCACGATGCGTTCGATGTCTTTGTCAGTCATCTCTTTACCGGAGTTTTCCACTTCCAGACAATAGCGGTCGTCATCTTCAGAGATTGAAACCTTCAGGATTGGGTTTGTTTTGGAATTGAGATCGACTTCTTCAAACCCGTTTTTTATGAGGTTAAGAATCAAGAGTTCTAGGGATAAAGGTTCCGAGAGCACATAGGCGCTTCCTATCTTATTTTGGAAGTTGAACTTAATCCTTTTGAATCTAGGCTCGGATGCTTCATAATTTCGCAAGGCTTTTTGAGCGACTTCGATAAGGTTGGTTTTAACAAGAGGATTTTGTCTTTTCTTGGCGAAATTTCTAACGGAGTTTACAAGTCCGTTTAATCTCTCTAATTGATCCCCCATAGTCTTTAATACTTCGTCTCGAAAACTGTCAGTCTCTTTGTTCTTGTTCAAGTAGATTTGTAGAATCGTTAGGTAATTAGAGAGCGTGCCTAAGGGCTGTTTAGATTCGTGTGCAAGGATGGTTCCTAATTGAGAAATGATTCCGTTTTTCTCCAATGCCGCAAAACGTCTTCTTGCTAAAGCTGCTTCTTCATTCGCTCTTTCTTTTTCTTCTAGGGCTTTTGAAAGCGCCTGAGTCCTTTGCCTGACAAGCCGGCGTAGATGCAGTTCATTGACAATTAGGAAAAGTAGGAAGGCCAAAGCAATTAAAAATTCTTGCTTGAAACGGTTATAAAGACCCTTTAAAGAAGTATCTTTGAGATATGAATAAGGGCCTAGGCCTAGGTCTTTCATGAGTTGATCAATCGAAAATTGATCGTGTTCGATTGACCAGCGGAAGCCGGAGAATTCAGGCATCGAAAGTAACGTTACAGTAACCTCTCTTGAGAGCCACTCGGGTACTCCTGACAGCGCAGCGAAGGACATATCGGGATATAGGTCTGATGTTGACCGCTTGCAAGCCAGTCCGGTTTTATTGAAAGGCTGCTCGTTAATAACTTTAAGGCTTCCTTTTTCAATCATTCCCATTGCTTCGATGTTCTCAAGGACGCAAGTTGTCAGTACGCCGGCATCAACATTTCCGTTAAGCACCGAAGAAACAACGTCTGGAGTTTGAAACTGAGTGAAATTGATTGAAGAGAAAAAAGAATCGGGGTTTTTGCCCGCATTATGTATTTCTCTTAAAGCTGCGAGCCAGCCTCCTAATGAATTAGGCATTGAAGCTGCAATAGATTTTCCTTCAAGATCTCGAATGCTGTTTAAATCAGTTCTCTCGCGTTTGGCGATGAAAACGCTGCCGACTGTTTTAGCCGGTTCTTTGCCGTTAGCGTTGATTCGCGTAGCTAAGTGCGTAAAAGGGATGGAACCTCTGAATTCAACAAAAAAATTACTCGGACCGATCAAAAAATCAATTTTGTGTTCTTTAATCTCCGAAAGCGTGTTAATGGGCGATAAAGAGATAAGGGCAAATTCGACGTTTTTAATTCGTGATTGGAGAGCACTGAGAGTCTGTTTTAAAGTTTCGTTCTCTTGGAAAAGCTCTAACCCGTGGGCGTAACCAATTTTTATTGTTTTGTCTTGTGCGTGGACGATATCAGAAGACAACAAGAAAGAGCAAAGGCTTATCAAACCTAAGAAGAAAAGGTGTCTTGTAAACCTTATTATCATCTTCTCATTGGGAGTAAATATTTGAAGTGCCATGCGACATATGACCTCTTAACCTTCCTTCCTCATCCCCGGCCTAAACGTTATGTTACCCATACGGGACTAAAGAAGGTATTGGTGAAAAGATTAACAGCCATCGTTCCATTTAACCAAAACGGGGTAATCAGGATTCTTGTTATTTATCAAAAGACGGGTTTTACCCGATTCTCGTAACATTGCGGTTATGGATTAAAAACAGTTGCTCGGAA
>OGOY01001466.1_pt1 | contig 24928 bp, 20 predicted proteins | sample 1552811 | NCBI WGS metagenome assembly OGOY01 (sample SAMEA2580132, study PRJEB22360) | human gut metagenome | biome: human gut; feature: human-associated habitat; material: faeces | place: Denmark | collected 2008/2010 | reverse complement strand
GGCGGCACCCGCCGCTACCTCGAGAAGGGAGGCCGCGCCCTGGCGCGCGACCTGTTCAACCTGAGCTACGACGAGCGCGACGCCGGCGCGCTGGGGGAAGACGCCAAGGAGGCCTGCGCCTGGGACGCCGAGATGGACGCCACGCGCGCCGCGTTCGGCACGGACGCGCCCTGGAGGGGTAAGCCCGCGCGCACGTTCAAGCACTTCGTGCTCTCGCCGGACCCCGGCGACGACATCGACCTGGCTGCGCTGCGCGAGCTCGCGTGCTCGTGGGCGCTCAAGCACTTCGGCGACCACGAGATCGCCATCGTCTACCACGACGACAACGCCCGCGGCATACCGCACGCGCACATCGTCGTGAACAACGCCAACCTCCGAACCGGCTACCGCATGCAGACCCAGCACCCCGAGGACCTCAACCGAGACCTTCAGGACATGGCGCGCGAGCGCGGGCTGTCGGGGCTCTCCAACGACCGAGCTCCCGAATCGCCGTCGAAGGCGCGCGGGCATGCCGGCGCGGGCGGGCCAAGGAGCCGCAGGAGCGTCTACCTGGGCCGGGCCGAGAAGGAGATCATGCGCTCGGGCGGCTACTCGTGGGTCGGCGACATCCGCGCCCGCGTCGCGCTCGCCAAGACCACGGCGCGCGACGAGGCGGAGTTCCTCGGCATCCTCGACGCCCTGGGCGTGCACGTCGCCGACAACTCGGCCAAGGCGCGGCGGGACGACTGGGTGTTCAGCCTGGCGGAGGAGCCGTCCAAGAAGGTAAGCGGCGAGCGCCTGGGGTTCGTCTACGGCAAGGAGATGCTCCGCCGGCGCTTCGAGCGCGAGGGGGCCTACCGCCCCACGGACGCGAGCGCCGCGCGCATCCGCGAGGCCGCCGAGCGCGCCCTCGAGCTCAACGACCTCTCGGAGCTGAGCAGGCTCTCCTCGGCGCTCGAGACGTGCGCGAAGTTCGACGTCGAGTCCATCGAGGAGTTCGGGCTCAGGATGGCGACGTTGGAGCGACGCGGCCAGGCGGGCGGCGAGGGGTACCGCCGCCTCGAGGCCGCCCGCGCCTACATGGCCGAGAACGGGCTCATGCCGCTCAAGACCCGCTACGGGGACGGTGAAGGGCGCGACGACGCCAGCGGCAATTCGCGCCAGTGCCACCGAGCGGACGAACAGCAGCGCATCCTCGCCGCCGAGCGGCAGCGGGCCCAGCAGGACCAGCGTAGGGAGAGGGGCCGGAGATGATGGTGAGGATAGAGTACGAGGGCGGCAGGACGACGCTGTTCGACACGCTCTCGTTCACGGAGGGGTCGCCGTTCTCCGGCGCGAACATGCTCACGGAGTTCGAGCTCGAGATGCGGGAGGAGCCCGAGAAGGGGCTCTGGCTCACGGCGAACTGGCACCAGGTGCGCGACGACTGGCGTGCCGACGCGCCCGCGGACGGCATCCCGGCGGCGCGCAGGTCCCGCGGGTGGCGCTTCATGCTGGCCTCGGAGGCCGAGCTCGGGCATGCCCGCCGCGTCCTGCTCGACGGGGACGAGGCGTTCGCCCGGGTGCGGGGGTACCTGTGCGACGCGGCAGCGATCGGCGCCTGCTACCGCGAGCACGTGGGCCCTCCCTCAAAACCGCTGAAGTCGCAGATAAGGGAGCTGCAGCGCGCGCTGGGGAGGGCGGAAGTCCCGGGCGTGCCCGACGAGCTGGCGAGGCTGCTCGCGCAAGAGAAGGACGAGGGCGCCGACGAGGGCGCCCGCAAGGTCAAGTAGTAGATCTTCTTGCGCACCTTGATGCCAGTTTTGGAGCAGTGTCGATCTAACTGGTAGACAGTCTTTCCGTTATTTCTCGAACGATGGTTCCTTGGCGATGACATCTCAAAGATAGCAACAGTGAGAGCCTGGGCAATCGTTGCATATGCAGGCAGCAGGATGAGGCGTGGGTTAAACCCGCCGATAAGTCGGTAGGCAAAATCTGAAATCAATCACGTTTTCCCAGTTGGCTGGCGAGAAGAACTTAGAACCCCGGGCGTTGCCTACCGAAAAATAGGTGGGCAACGCCCGGGGCCTGTTGTTGGGGCCTCAGGGCTGCGGCCCCGGGGTCATTACAGCAGGAACGGCTTCTGCGCGGGGCGGATTCAACCGAATTAGCATCCGTCGTAATGCTGGGGCAATGAATTGCCTGCCCGAAGCAGACGGGTTAGCGCGAAGGCTCACTCGTACCGCATGACGGTTAATCCTGCGCACCTCGCGCCAGCGGTGTCGCTACGAGCTTGCCCTGTACATCGAAAGGCAGATCTGTGGCCTCGAGTATTCGTTGAAGTCTTCCTTTGATTCGGTATCGAAGGAGCAGGCGACGCGAACGGGGGCGTCGTTGTTGTATATGCGAATGCCCTCGTAGAACGATCCCTGTAGGAAAGCATCTTTGAAATCGTCGGGGATGGTGCATGCTGCGAGCAGCTCGGGATCGGCAGTGGAAACATTCAGGCCGCTAAGCGGGGCATTAAGGGCTTGGAAGTCTTTCTCGGCTTGGCTCAGGTTTTCCTTGGGGCTCGCAGTAACGTCGACCCTTTCGTAGTAATGGACCTCCGTAATTGTCCCGTATTCGTCGAAGCTCAGGTAGACATAGGCCTCGTCCCAGCCGGAGTCGCCTTCTCGCAGATAGCCCGCAACGTGGTAGCCGTAATCTTTGTACTTCTCGAAGGGATCATCTGCCGTAACACGTTCGCACGCTTGCGCAAGCGCGTTTTCTGCCAAATCGATTTGCTCTGCGGCGAGGGCGACCTTCTCCTGCGTCTCCCGGCTTGCCTGGGCGTATTGCGGAATGTAGATTGCGACAAGGATCAGAAAGGGCACAATCGCGAATGCGGCCAATTGCTTCTTGATATCCGGAACGGAAACGCCGTAGGCATTGGCCATTGCCTCGGCGTTGTTCGCGCTTTCCGAAAGCATGTCTGCCGCTGTGCTTACCGCACCGACCGCTCCCGCGACCTGGGCCGCGTCTCCGAGGGCCTGCGCCGCCTTGTTGTCGCTGTTTTGCAGCAGGCGCCCCGCTGCTTGCGTTGCAAGCACGCCCGCAACTTGAGCCGAATGACTGCTTTGTTCTTGCCTTACCGCAAGACGATTCTGCAGGTCAATCCACTGCTTTCCGCGCATTCCGAACTTTGGGAGAAGTGCGCAAAAACAGAATATGGCAACGTAGAGAGCGACAAGGGCGATTGCGGTATTGAGCCCAGCCGGGTCGAAGCCATCGTTATGGAAAACCAGGTCGTCGATCATTTCCAGTGGAACGACAAGGACGCACAGCGCAAAGGGCACGATGAGCGCTACCAATGCGATTTTGGGATAAACGCAGTAGCGCCTGATTTGCTTCTCCTCTTTTTCGCTAATCGTCTGCATGGAGCGCCTTTCGTTCTAGCCGGGATAGACTTTGGGCTGTAAAGCACCACTTTGCTCAAGCGCCAAGGTTATCGGTTTCCTCTGTGTCTTCGACGACCTCGCGATAATCGGAAACACGTAGATGCCTGCATGTATGACATTGCCAGGTGCGTTTTGATTCGCGCAGAACTTGCTATCCCCGTGCGATGTGGCGGGGGTACCACGCCTGGAACCATGCGGTGAAGGCGCCCATGAGCGCAGGGAGAATAGAATTGATCGCGCCGACAAAACCGGCCGCGTTCGTTTGCATGATGAGGTACGTCCACGTGGGCGTAACCAGGTAGAGGATTCCCCATGCGGCGGTTAGGATGCGATTGGTTTTCATGAAGATCGGGTTGCGCAGTGCCGCGTCCCCGTTGTAGCTGTTCTTGGAGTAATGCGCGGTGAGCGGCACCTTCGTAAAGCAGGAAGCGGCCCACATAAGTCCAAACAGGAAATACGACGCCGGAATCACCAGGATGGGGGAGAGCCCTGCCAGCAGGGCGATGCAGCAGGCGCCCACGCCCGCACCCGAGAGTCGGTCGTACAGCGTGGCCTTTGTGCGGTACATCAAAACGGGTAGCAGCACGCACGTTGCCATACTGGCCAGGCTGCCCCAGAAGCCGTCGATGGCCGCGGCAACCCAAAAGACGATCCAGGGAACCAAGAGCAGCATCATGTTGGTTTTGGGCTCGGCCTTACTAGCGGCGGTTTGGGCTTCGTCGGCATTTGCGCCGGCGCTCGCGGCGCCAAAGTAGCTATCCCAGTGCATCATCAGGTCAAAGTCGCCCTCGACGGAGTAGAGATGCCTCATGAGGGCCTCGTCACCGGCTATCTCTCCGCTGGCGATTGAGCGCCAGACGCTCAGGGGCGTGTTAATCCGCGTGGTGCCATTCGTGGCAAAGCCGCCCGCGGGCTCCTCCTCAACACGGCTGCCGTTCTCTCCCAGGACAATGCGATAGGTTTTGCCGATGTCGGTGTAGTTCATGTCGAGCGCAACGTCGTGCCCGGGCCAGGCTTCCTTGCAATAGAGAGCCGCCATCTGACGGGTGAACACCAGGTTGGGATCCTCCTTCTGACCCGATTTGCTGACTCCCCAGCTGGCATCTGCCATTGCCTCAAAGACGTCGCGCGGGAACAGGTTCTGATCGAGATGAGCGCGGGTCTTTTGGGTGATGCCGCCCGAGGCGAACTCCTCGCCGGCCTTCCTGACCCAGGAGAGGTACTCATCGGTCTTCTCGCTCAGCTCTCTTACCCTAAACAACTCGCCCTGTCCGCAGAAAAGTGCGGTGTAGCCGTCTTGTGCGCACAGTCGGTCAAAGAGGCTGGTCACACAACTGTAGTTTCCCTTTGCGGTATAGAAACCGCAGGTAGAGATCACGACCGTTCGTTTGTCGCTCATGTCATAGCGCGACGGGTGCCCGCCACTCTCGGCCTCGGCGCTCATGAAGGGGAGCGCCATGGGCAGCTGCCGGTCAATCAGGTTCTTTAGGGGGCCGGGCACGTCAAAGTAGTACAGGGGAAAGCTCCATATAGTGACATCTGCCCACAGCATCTTCTTGATGACCGCCTGCATGTCGTCGTGCAGGCAGCATGTCCCCGGAGTCTTGCTCCAGCACGAGAAGCAGCCCAGGCAGGGCTTGATATCAAGGTCGTCGACGCTCAGGGCCTCGATCGACGGCGCCTGGCAGCAGGTGGTCTTCTCGTGGACGCTCATTCCCTCCAGGAAGGCTCGGGTCAGGCGCCAGGTGTTGCTTCGCTCGCCTTTGGGGCTGCCGTTGATTACCAGAATGTTCATCATCCGCCCCTCGGTTTGCTAGCGCTGAGCTCGGGTCTTTTGACGGTTGTTGCCGATATTGAGAACATAGCGTGTTATGCCTACGCGGAACCGCCCGTTTTTGAATAGTAGACAACGGGTCGCGTTCATGTCGACTATTACTTATTTTATGGGAAGCGTCACTGTTTACGATGAATTGCAGGATGGATGTCAGCAAAGGAAAGGTGTCATAAGGCATCGGCTTTGCCGCCCGCTGCATTCCCGTTTTCCCTTCAAAGCGAAGGGGCCGAGCCTGGACTACTTCCAGACTCGGCCCCGTTCGCTAATCGACCTCTATTGCCGTATTGCCCTGCGGCAAATGGAGCGTAGTAAGCGTGCTGCGCTAGTTCATCTTCTTACGGCGCTTGGAGGCCGCACCGGTGGCAATCAGAGTAGCGCCGGCAATGCCCACGGCAGCAATCGGAGCGGCGTTGTCGCCAGTGGCAGGGACGTTCTTCTTCGCTGCCTTCTTTGCGGTATCCTTCTTATCCGTGTTGCCACTGGCAGAAGAGTTGCCCCCGTGCTGGCCAGTGCCGGGCGTAACGGCAGAAGAATCCGCTGCCTTCCAGCCGGCATACAAGGTGAACTCAGACTGCGTGCCATCTACAGCGGCATCGAAGTCGTAAGCCTTGGTGCAATCCTTGTCGGTGAACCATCCGGTGAAGGTAAAGCCTTCCTTAGCAGGATCAGCCGGCTTTGCCACTTTGTCACCAACAGCAACAAGCTGAGAGTCAACCGCCGTGCCCTGGTTGGAATCGAAAGTGACGGTAACCTTCAAAACCTTGGGAGCCTGAGCGCCCGATTCCTTGGCATAGTCGTTGGCACTCTGAGCGTCGGTGAAGTAAACAACGGTTCCGTCAGCATTAGTTACGGAATGGGTCGCATCGTCCTTCGCAGTCTCCTCGTCAGCGACGGCATACTTGCCGTCGCTGAACAGCACGGCCAAGCCGCGCTCGAGGTGCTGGGCAACCGTCTTGTCCGTGAACTTGCCGCCGCTCACCTTAATGTTGCCAAGATCGAGATTGCCGTTAAATTCGCCGCCGGAAACGGTGACCGTGTTATCGGCATTATCGAAGGGCGACTCCTGCTTGGTCGAGGAATCCCAGTTGTAGGCCTTGAGCGTCGCGCCGTTGTTGCCCTGCGCCGTGAAGGTGCCACCGGTGATAGCGACCTTGTCGAGGCCCTTGTAGCCGGGACGGTTGACGATGGAGATCGCCGCGCCGTCCTGGATGGCGCCGTCGCCCTCGGTCTTTGCAACCGGGTCGCCCGACACGGTAATCGTGCTACCTGCATTGATGCTCAGGTTGCCCGAGCATACCTGCACGCCCATCGTCTTTGCGTTGATCGTAGAGTTGTCGATGGTCAGCGTTCCGCTGCTAGGGAAGTAAATACCGTAGCCATTGGGAACGTTGAGCGTGCTGTTCTTCAGAACAACGGCGTCGTTGGTGTTGTTGCCGTTCGTCTCGATGCCGCTCGTGGCGGTCGTGGTTGCCTCGACGTTCTCGAACGTAAGGCTGGAATTGTCGTAGGTGATGGTGCCGCCCATGGCAGACGGAATCAGGCCAATGAGCTGCGAGCTCACAATCTTGCCGTTCTTTACCGTAAGCGATGCGTCGGAGTAGTTGATCTCGAACGCTGCGGAGTTCGCATCGGTTCCGGTGCACGTCCAGGTGTGACCATTCAGGTCAACCACGCGAGCAGTGGTTCCGGAGTTGAAGGTGCTGCCCGTGGTGTAGTCGCGCAGCAGGGTGATGGCTTCGCCGCTGGCGGTCTGAGCCTTGAACGCCTCGTCCATGGTGTAGTACTTGGTGTCGCCAACCTGCGCAAGGTACGCCTTCTCGACGTCGTACGTACCGTCTTGGTTCTTGGTGGCAGAGGAGCTATCAACCAGGTAGCGGGACGGATCTTCGCTGAACGTACCGGCCGTGACCTCGATCGCGGCCTTCGTGGGATCGTCGATAGCGGTTCCCTTGCTGTTATCAATCGTCTTGAGCGTGCCGTTGACGGTACCGCCCGTGATTGCCACCTTGGCCGTTTTGCCCTCGGTGCCGTCGTAGGTCACCGACTCGACATCGCCGTTGACGGTGCCGCCACTGATTGTCAGTGTGGAGTTGTATCCGCCGCTGTACGTCCACGACGAAACGTAGCCGTTGATGACCGCATTATCTTTGATGGTGGCATTCTTCCAGTTCTCAACTGCGTAGCTGTTGCGCGAATTGATTTCGCCGCCCGTCACATAGAGGGTGCCGCAATCAACCTTGATAGCGATGAAGTTATCCTGCGTAAAGGTGCCGCCCGCAATGGTCAATTGCGGGTACGCCTTAACGCTATCGTCACCGATGCGAACAAGGGATGCGCCCTTCGTTCCGCCAGCACCGCTGTTGTTCTTTACGGTGCCGCTCTTGAACAGCAGGTAACCGTTCCCGCCCTGCACGTCGATGACGTAGTGGGACGACACGCCGGAATTCTCTGCGGTGTCCTCGCGCATAATGGTGCCCGTCTGGGCTTCGCTGGAGTCCTGGATGGTAACCCTGGTGTTGTTGATCGTCAGCGCCGGCTTACGTTGGCCCGTGCTGCCGTTGAGGGTGTGGCCGTTCAGGTCAAACGTAACTTTATACGTGGAGATCGTAACGTTTTCCCTCGTGTCGGCGAGCAGCTTCACCGTCGAGTATTTCGGCGCTGCGTCGAATGCGGCCTGTAGGCTGGAATAGCTCTTGCCGTTCACTTCTGCAATCGCAGATTCGGTGTCTTCCGGCTGGCCAGAAAGCTGAACCAGCTCGGTCGGGGATGACGAAACCTCCGATGCTGCGCCGCCATTGGCCGCGAATGCTGCGGTTGGCAACATCATGGGGCACATCGCAACGCCCACCATGACCGAAATTAACTTGTTTATAGGGCTTTTCTTCATTTCTCCCGCTTCTCCCTTTCTGCTTTCCCGGTCCCGATAATTGTTCTGTACGTCCGTCCTCCGACAAAAAAGCTTTGCTAGAGAACTTGCAAGCAGTCGCGCATCGGCACCGCTTTTCATAAGCGCTTCAGCGGGAACATCCTGCTTATTTGATGAATTGTAGTACCCCCCCGTATTATTGGTACCCCCCAGTACAATTAACAACTGTGAAAACATCGGGAAGCGAATCATCAGCAAACTTTTTATACATGGGATCCTCGGTTGCAATGATTAGCTGGTCGCGAAAAAGCTGCGGTAGTTGACCTTGTTTGCATAGATTTGCCTTGATCTTATATAAACGATGCAATCACACGCTTATACCGAATCCGAGCAAGCGCACACGCTCTCGCTCGGATTCAAGAGACTTCGAAAGCGAGATGTCGTGAGCAAGATTCGCAGGGAGCTGGCCCTTGTCGCAGCACTGGTACTCTACGCGTTGGTGATGCCGATATCGGCATTCGCGGCAACGCCAACCACTATCGAGGTGGGCAACAGCGGCGAATTCAATAATGCGGTAGCCACCGTAAACGCTGCTACCAGTGGCGAGTACATCATCAAGCTCACCGACGACTTTCAAACGGGAGGAGCCTCGTTCTCCTCTTCGCAGCCTGTGAGCATTGTGGGCAACGGGCACACCATTACCCTTGGGCAGTATGGATCCCTCTCCATCAACAAAGGCGCAGAGCTGGACCTTGGGTCCAAGAACGGTGGCGATTCCCTGACCATTAGCGGTGGCAACGTCAACAGCAACGACGTTCCCGGCCTGCTTTACGTGGAGGGCGCCTGCAACATGTATTCAGGCGTAACGCTCGCCAATCGCGAGGGGGACAACTACTTCGGCGGCGGCGTAACCGTGCAGGGCGGCACGTTCCATATGTACGGCGGCACCATTGAGAATTGCGGAATCAGTGGCGGTTCCATCTGCTACGGCGGTGGCGTCGCGGTTATTTACGGCGGTTCGTTCATCATGGACGGCGGCGAAATCAAGAATTGCTACGCCACTTCTTCCTTCAAAGCCTCGGATTACGGCATGGACTCCCGCATTATCACGTCCGCCGGCGGTGGCGTGTACGTTTCCGGCGGATCTTCGTTCTTCATGACGGGCGGAGCCATTTCGAACAACAAGGCCAACGAAATGGGCGGCGGCGTTGCCGTCGTTGCGTCTATCGAGGAAATCATCAATGGCGGCTGGGGCAACCTTCGGAGCTCCGCGCAAATCCTCGGCGGCACCATCAGCGGAAACGAAGCGAACGACGGCGCGGGCGTGCTCGCTTCCGCGTATTTCTACGCCCAAGCATACGGTCTGTGCGCCCCCACTCCGAGCGTAGGCGCTGCCGAAAAGCCGGGCCTGTTCCTTAAGAACGCCACCATAACCAATAACACGGCGAACCAGGATGAGGGCTATGGCGCCGGCGTGCTTACGGTGATGATGAAATCACCTGCCGCAGCCGAAATTCGCGACTGCACGATAACAAAGAACAGCGCCGCAGTAGGCGGCGGCGTTGCGTCGTATGGCAACTTCACCAACCTGACCATCGACGGATGCGCCATCACGGGCAACAAGGCGGCACATTACGGCGGAGGCTTTGCTGCGGAATCGAACTCCGGCGAAGGTGCGGGCACAACCATCACCAACACCAAGCTGTGCAACAACATCGCAGACAAGGCGGCTTCCGATATCTATCTGAACGGTTCCGCGGCGAAGCTGTCCTCTGCGAGCGACATGAACGAGCAGTACCTTGGGAAGCCCGGCGATGCGACCAACCAGAAGATCGACGGCTGGTACCTTGACGACGAGTCATCTCGCTACGCCGCCCAGTCGAAAGGCGAGCGTAACGAGTACGCCGGCTATGGAAGCATCGAATCCGCCGGCAAGGTCTGTCTCATTGCGGCAAACAACCCCACTCTTGCAAAAGTAACCTTTACCAATGAAGACGGCAGCTTGATTTACCGCGAGAACTACTACGCCGTTGGAACCAAGGCCGACCAAATCACCGTCCCCACTCCCACCAAGCCGTCAGACGACACCTACAACTACTATTTTGACTCATGGCACACCACGATCGGAGATGTCACGGGTGACGTTGTCTACAAGGCCCAATTCAAGAGGGTCTTCAAGAGGTTCGGCGCAAAGCACACGTTCAGCAGCGCTTCTTCCGGCAAACAGCTGCCAAGCGAGGTTTTGGCTCTGCTTCCCAAAGATACAAGCAGCTATGTGTACAAAGATGCGGTAAGCGCCGTTACGCCAACCCAGACAACCGTTGAGGTTGCCGACGGCACCTGGGTCTTTGTGGGCTACGACAGGGACTCGGCCATCGCCGATATGGCTACGGCGGATTCGGAGGGCAATGTGACCTTCGCCGGTTCCTGGAAATTCGTCGAGAAGAGCGGCACTCCGTCTGAGCCTGGCAATGGTAACCAGGGCGGGGCAAATGGCGACGATAATCACCAGACCGGCCCGAATGGCAAGTCGGATACTGCGCAGAAAGCGGATTCGTCCTTGCCCAGGACGGGAGACGACATGGGCGTCAGCCTTGGTTACGCCTTGTTTCTGACCGCCATGGTGGCGCTGGGAAGTGCTGCGTACGTAAGGCGTGGGCGGAACTGCTAATTGCAATCCATATTCGCAAGGCTATCGGCGAAATTGCGGGAAAGAAAGCCTCCGAACCCTCTGGTCCGGAGGCTTTCTTTTTGCGCTCCCACCTTAAAACGGCTCCGTGTCGTACCCCCTCGAGCATGGACGAGCGCGTTATGTTGTGGCGCGGCGACATCGCGACGCTGGCCGTTGACGCGATCGTGAACGCGGCCAACAGTCAGATGCTGGGCTGCTGGGTGCCGGGACATCGCTAGATCGACAACGCCATCCACACCTACTCGGGCGTGCAGCTAAGGGCCGAATGCGCTCGCCTCATGGAAGGGCAAGGCGCCGAGGAGCCGACCGGCATGGCGAAGATAGCGCCCGCCTACAACCCCCCCACGTCGCACGCCTATCCGTCCTCGCCTCGTGACTACTTGCCGATGCGCTTGTAGAGGATTGGTTCGTCGAAACCGAACACGCGTTTGCCGCTCATCTCCATTGACTCGGAGACCTCCAGGATGTCGGCGGAGAACCTCTCGAACAGGTGGAACCTCATGACGGGCGAAAACATGGAGTCCGAGCCGCCCTCCCATACGCCATCGTGCTCGCGGTAGAGCGCGGGCGTGAACTTGCCCGACTCGCGCAGGGACGAGAACTCGGCGGGGACCATGGTCGCGTAGGAGAACGTTCGCTTGTCGTTGCCCTCGGGCGTGTCGTAGGAGGTCAGAAGGACGCCGTCCTTCTCCTCGGTGAAGAGGAACAGGTGGGGCGAGGCGGACTTCTTGCCGTCAACCTCGTAGTAGCTCTCCTCGACCATGAAGGTGCCGGCGAAGTCGTCGGGAAGCCCCAGGATCTTGTCGTTGCAGGCGGTGTTGACGTGGTGAGCGAGGGGGAAGGTCTCGCCCGCGGCCTGCTTCGCCTCGAACTGCTCCCTGTTGTCGAACTCGCCGCATAGCAGCCGCATGAAATCGTCAAGCTTGGACATGATGCCTCTTTCAACTAGGTCTGCGTCTCTTGGGTGATACCCGCTTCGGGGTCATTGGGCGGCATGACAGGAAATCGGCACAAAAGGCAAATGGTTTCCCTAGAAGGCATCGACTCGGGCGACGCGCCGGTGATCGTATCTCGCGGCTGCGATTATGGAGGATACAACCAGCTTCGCATCCACTTCGGACATGTCCCGATTTGCGATCTGCTCATTATTGAGTCCCGGCCCACGTTGCGCCAGAATGTCGCCATAGCTCACGTACTCGGGGCTTGCGCGCACGAAGGCATCTATGTCGTGCAGGAAGTTGCGTCCTTCTTCCGCTGCGGTCCGCTGCCAATCCTCGCGGCAATCGCAGGCGCCGAGGTCGCAGAGGAATGCCGTGGGCGCGTCGGCCTTCGACTTGTCCAGCGTTCCCAGGCGCTCTTCCGTGTCCGCGAGAAGCGAAGCGCTGTGGCGGTAGGAGTAGGCGTCTCCGTCCCCGCGGATCTCGAGGGGGGAGTGCCTCTGGGAAAACCCGCCGATGCCAAAGCTGAACACCTTGTTGTCGGATTCGCTCAGCGCGCCCCGTCCCTCGAAGCTCCCTCCGCGCGCGCTTGGCCCTGCGCGGGTTTCGTCGGACTTCATTCCACCAACGGCGCGAGCGTGTTGGGGCGCCTCCGGGTGGGGGAGCGCCGTCGCCCGCCATGCCCGTCGCCGCCTGTGATGGCGGGCCAAGCGAGGACCGCCGACTACAGCGTCTCGACGCGAGGTGTCTCCTGGTCGTCCACGACGAAGGAGCCGTCGTTCAGCTCCCTCAGAAGCTCCCATCTCGAGCGGCTCAGATACGTGAAGTGCTCGGTGCGCGTGTCGTTGACCAGCGGGCAGTCGACGTTTTCCACGGTGTGGTGATGGGTGAACCCGTACTTCTGCTGGACGCGCGCCGACTTGTCATTGCCGTCGTAGTAGCCGCACCAGAGGGCCGTGCAGCCCGGGTCCTCGAAGGCGTGAAGCCGTATCTCTCGGAGCGCCTCGGAGATGTATCCCTTGCCCCAATGCGGGACGCCGACCCAGAATCCGACCTCCATCTCGGTCGCCTTGGGCGCGGTGTTGGCCTGCGCCGGCGGGGTGAGTCCGATGCTTCCGATGGGCCGCCCGTCGTTTTCCAGGCACACCGCGTACGTCTCGTCGGCGGAGAGGACGTCGCGGATGATTTCGTGGCTGTTCTCGACGCTCGTGTGGACGGGCCAGCCCGTCATGGGTCCAACGGCAGGGTCGCTTGATGTCAGAAGGCGCTGGCGGAGCGGCTCCTCGCCGTATGCGACATCGACGAGCTCGATGCGGACCTCCAGAAACAGCTCGCCCTGGTCATGGAGATCTTCAACGGGGTCGGCGAGGCCCCGCCGACCGGAGGGCGCGCAAAGCATGAGAAGGGCCCCAGTGACGACCTCTTCGGGATGTTGCGGCGTTAATCTGGGCTTATGCCCTCGTCGAACCGTCGCGATTGGGAGACGCAACCGCTTCCGGGCGCACGCACGCGTGTCCGTGCGGCGAGGGACCACAGGTGCGATGCGTGGGTGACCAAGGCAATCAGAGGCAATTTGATGAAAAAAGTATATACTATTTTCATCAAGAAGGAGGAATGCCATGACAGAAGCAGAGGCCATTGCTAAGCGCATAGAGAGCTTCGGCGCCGGCAGGGCCTTCACGGCCGCCGACTTCTCCGACGTCGCAGGCCGACGCAACGCCGCCAACGCGCTCGGGCGCTTGCATGCAAAGGGAAGGGTCGCCCGCGCCGTCCGCGGCGTCTACTACGCGCCGGAGCGCAGCGCGCTCATGGGCACCGAGGTGCCGGCCAGCGCCGACGAGGTCGTGCGCGCCGTCGCCCGTGCCAACAAGTGGATCGTCGCACCGTCCGGCGACGCGGCGCTCAACGCGCTGGGCCTCGACACGCAGGTGCCCGCGAAGCTCGTCTACGTCAGCAGCGGTCCGTACAAGCGCTACGAGTACGGGCCGTACGATATCGAGCTCCGTCACCGCGCCAACCGCGACCTGCTCGACTGCTCGCAGATCACCTGCACCATCGTGCAGGCCCTCAAGGCGCTCGGGCGCGAGAACGTGGGCGACGAGGAAATCGGAACGCTCGCGCGCAACCTCACGGAAGAGCAGGCCGGCGCGTTCCTGGAAGAGTCGGCGGGGCTCACCTCCTGGGTTGCCGACGCCGCGAAGAAGATATGGGAGGCGAAGCATGGACAGGATCGCTAGGGCCTCGACCGGCGAGCGCAGGCTGGTCTTCGAGGCCGCCGCGCAGAGGATGGCGCTTGCGCCGGCCGTCGTCGAGAAGGACTTCTGGGTGTGCTACACCTTGGACCACCTTTTCCACAGAAGCGGCTTCGCCGAGTCCATGGTGTTCAAGGGCGGCACGAGCCTGTCGAAGGCTTTCGGGCTCATCGAGCGCTTCTCGGAGGACATCGACCTCATACTCGATTGGCGACTCCTGGGCTACGGCGAGAACGAACCGTGGGAGCCGCGTAGCAACTCGGCGCAGGAGCGGTTCAAGACCGACAGCATCGAGCGCACGAACGCCTTCCTGGCCAACGCCTTTGTCCCGAAGCTCAGGGCTACGCTCTCCGAGTCCCTCGGCACCGAAGCTTCCGTTAGGTGCGGGGCCGAGGAGGAGACCGTGTACTTCGACTACCCGCGCTCCTACGAGTCAGTGGGCACGCTCGACACCATCAAGCTGGAGATAGGACCCATGGCGGCATGGACGCCCTCCGAGGAGGCGGCGATAACCCCGTACGCGGCGGACGTGGTTCCGTTCGGGCCCGAGCTGTCGACCACGGTGCGCACCGCGAGTCCTGAGCGCACGTTTTGGGAGAAGGCCACCATCCTGCACCAGGAGGCCAACAGGCCCGAGGGCAAGGCTATGCCCAGGCGCTACTCCCGCCATTACTACGACATGTACCGCCTTGGCCACTCGTTCGTGCTCGGCCGCGCCGTAGCGCAGCCTGGCCTCCTCGAACGGGTCGTCAGGTTCAAAGAGAAGTTCTACCGCACGCCGTGGGCCAAGCTGGCCGACGCGAGGCCCGGCACGCTCGGGCTCGCCCCTCCAAAGGGCGGGCTCGACGAGTTGGCGGCCGATTACGCCTCGATGAGGCCGATGCTGTTCGGCAGCTACCCGAGCATCGATGAGATAGTCGCCTACATGGTGGAGCTCGAGGAGACTATCAACGGGCTTAGCTGATCGGACAGCCCCTTGACCGGGATCTCTTCCTCCAGAACCAATCTCGCAGCGGAGAGCTTGAATTGCCTGTCGTAGCGTTTTCTTGGCATGGTTTGAACACCTTTCCAATCGAAACGCTCGATTCTCCGTGTCCGTTATATTGTCCCAGTCCAGAAGGCGGCGTGAAGGGTGTCAACGGAATCGGGGTAGATTCAACCGCATAAAATGGCACCTCTGGCGGCTGCGCAGGTGCCCTTCCTGCGCTGTTGCCAGGGGTGAGCACGCCGCCCCTATGATGCAGGTTAGGCGATGCGATGTGGCGGCGTGTAGCGAGGGCTAAATCAGGTCGCTATCCACCTCGATGTCCTCTATGCCCTCGACCTCTGCTTCCGTAGGCAGGGTGTCGTCAGGGTTCTCGCCCTCCATGAACATCCTGATGGCGTTCTTGGCAATGATGCTCGTCGAGACAACGTCCATGCCCCCGCCTATTACGCCGCCGACGAACGGGAGCATCTTACCGAGGTTGATAACGCCTTTCTCGCCGAACTTCGTAATGAACCTGAAGCCAATCTTCTGGTTGATCTTCACGAGTGCCGCGCCGGGAATCTTCTTGATGGCGGCCTCGAGGGACTTCGTTCCGGTTTTGATGAGTCCCATTTTTACAAGGTCGCTCGCGGTTGTCCCCGTGAGGCACATGTAGACCATCGTCTGGACCTGGTCGGATGTGACGTTGTAGCCGCCCATCTTCGCGATGCAGGCAATCATGCGCATCTGTACGTACATGACGCTGCTTATGTTTGCGGGTATGGCGATCGGGAGCGTGATCAAGCCTCCAAGTCCGGTGACGAAGCCCGACGTCCCGCACTTCATGACCTGCCACTTCGCAAGGGCCTTGGCGGCTTCGTCGGGAGACTTCGCCTTGCTCATATAGTCGGTGACCATCTTGTCAACCGAGCGGCTCACCTTCGGGACGCCGTTTAGCGCGCTTTTGTAGATGGTGTCGAGCACCTTACCGGCCGATTCCTCGTCGATGGGCATCTCGAAGCCTCTGGCCTTCTCGGCCGTCTCTTTCTCCGTTGTCTTCTTTGCCATGGCTCTTCCTTTCTCGCAGCTTTTCCACTCGTAATAGTGCTTGTAAAAGCTGCGACCCACTCATCAATCTTTGGCTATTCTACCTCGCGTTTTATCGCGCTGATTCAGCTGCCAGCTGATTTGTGACCGCAGTGGATGATGGGGCCGATGTAGTTGGCCCATGTCCTGCTGGGAGGTCCTTTTGGATTCTATTGCAGTGGCGCTCATCGGCGTCGTCGTGACGCTGGTCGGGGTGATCGCCTCGAACTCGCGCAGCCGCGCGGTGATGGAGCTCAAGATCGACGAGCTCACACGGCGTGTCTAGAAGCACAACTGCCTCATCGAGCGCACCTACAAGCTCGAGCAGGACATGGCCGTGGTCAGACGCGACGTTGACGCGCTTGAGGAGAGGAGCGGCAGATGAACCCTTTTCTGACGAGCAACGAGTGGCAGTGGCGCCTTCTGCGCACGGTCGCCCAGGGCGTCCTGGGCGTCGTCGTGGCCAACGTCGGCCTGCTCATGGGCGTGGCCGTGCTCGACCCCACGTGGCGCGCGCTCTGCGTGGCCATGGTGATGGCCGTGCTATCGCCCGTGATGGCCGAGCTGGGAAAGGCGTGCGATTCCGATGAGTGAGTACGCGACCGAGGAGGAGCGCTGGGAGGACCTGCGCGAGCCCGGCTGCGAGCCTGCGACTCCCAGCGACTTCAAGTCCGAGGAGGGCGAGGACGCAGGCTTTAAGGAGGTCGGCGCCAATGGGGCATAGCATCCTGTTCAAACAGTGCGGCAGCGACCACATCGTGATCCACCACACGGCGACCCTGGCGTCGGCCCGCAACAACGCGATTTACTTCTCGCGCAATGAGCGGCAGGGCTCTTCCGCCCACTACTTCGTTGACAACATCACCGACGAGATTTACCAGAGCGTGGCCGAGGGCGACACCGCCTGGCATGCCGGCAACTGGCTCATGAACTGCCGCAGCGTCGGCATCGAGGTCGTGAGCGTCGGCGAGGACTACAGCGAGGTCGAGGTGGGCAAGCTCGCCTGGCTCGTGCGCACGCTGATGGACCGCTATGGCATCCCCGAGGGCGGCGTTATCCGCCACTACGACGTGACGGGCAAGATCTGCCCCGCGCCCTACATCGCCGCCGGCCGCTGGGCGGCCTTGCGCTCGCGCATCTGCCGCAGCGCCGGGTCTTCTGGGACGACCGCTGCGGGGTCCTCGGGTGGTAGCTCCTCCGCGCCCTCGAGCGACGTGTCGAGCCTGGCCCGGCGCGTCATCAACGGTGAGTCCGGCAACGGCGAGGAGCGCAAGCGACGGCTGGGTTCCAACTACGCCGCCGTGCAGCGCCGCGTGAACCAGATGCTCTCGTGAGACGGTTTCGCGAGGAGCTGGCGTGGGGGTTGGCGGTCGTTGCCGCCTTCGCGCTTGTGCTCTGCTTGCTGCCACTGTTGCCGTTTCTCTTGTTTGCCTCCCTACTAGGGGAGGAGGCATGACGCTTCTTCCCCGCCCTGCTCGGTCGTCGATTTGTACATGCGCGTTTGTACGCAGTTTGGTGCTGAGAATGATTTGTACATTGTTTGTACAGAGAGCACCACCAAGACGAATATAACAGCAGGTCAGAAGCTATATGACGGGTGCAAAACATTACTGAGTGGGACTGATTTTCGGCCTTTAACGGTCTGCAACGCTTCGCAACAAAAAGCAACGCTTCTGCAGGTCAAATGGGTTGAGAAGAGTTCTGTGAAGCGACGATTCGCAACACTTGCAAACGCATAAAGCGGGATGATTCTTCCAAAGATTCTTCCATCTGGAAGAATCCCATTGGTGCGAGAGAAACTCACTGAGTGATAGGCGCGGCCCCTGGAGGGGTCGCGCCTATCTCGAATCAGATTTGGAAGGGGGTTCCACTTGCGGGGGTGCCGCGCAGGATTCAGGGGTACTGCACACCCCCTCGCGCGCAAAGGGTGTGCGCTGGGGCGTCTACGTCTACGGCCTGGATGTGCGATTTCGACACGGTACCCAGGATCTCGTTTGCGCGCGCCTGGACGCGGTCGTATTTCGCGCCTAGGGCTCTTCGTCGGTCGTTGCCGTTGCCGCCCTAGCCGTCGGTGGGGAACACGAGCATGTCGTCGGCCATATGGGCATCAGGTACCTCATGGCCGACCTGCTCCCGCGAACTCCGAGAGCGCCGCCGCGCGCGACCTCCAGCCCCGTGGTTTCCTTCTCCATGTAGTTCGTCACCTTGAAGTCGCCGATCGCGTGGCCGCCCACGCCCGCGAGCTTGTTGTCAAAAAGCTCCACGATGCCGTACTTGCGGTGCTTCATCATGTGGGAGTCCAGGCTCTCCAGCTCGTCCGGGGAGAAGACGCGGCTTGCCACGTGCTTGTCGAACTTGATGACCGCGGACTTTTCCACGACCATGAAGTTGATGGCGCGGCCGTCCGTCGCCTTCGTGTAGCTGAACTTCTCCGAGTCGCCGGAGTTGAGGGTGGTCTTCGTGTAGAAGCGCGCCTGCGGCACCTCCGCGATGCGGGTGAAGCGCGTGAGGACACGGTTGCTCATGTTCGGGTTGGCGAGCGAGTAGTCGTCCAGGACACCCTTCAGGGTTGGCATGGTGAAGAGGAAGCGCGAGCCGGGGGTCACCTGGTCTCGTCCATCGCGTTCGTCACCTTGCGAAGTGCGGCGAGGACGTCCGTCGCCTTCGCACTCGAGAGGTCGGCCGCCTCTACGCCGACGCCCTTGTGCGAGGCGATGGTCGCGTAGGCGAAGGCGTCGGCCTCCGGGGCCACCTGCGTGTGCTCAAGCTCTGCGACCGCCTGCACGAAGCGGTCCGGGACACCCGCCTCCTCCACGTCCATAACGTCGGCGAGGAGCTTGATACCGCGGTCGTAGTTGAAGGCCTTCGTCTCGTAGGCGAAGTCGATCGAGCCCGTCTTGTATCCCACGTTGCGCTTGTAGTCGCCGAGCCCCGTCACGGAGATCTTCGGGATCATGATCTCCTTCGCGTTGCGGCCCGCGCGCGCCATGCACGCCGGCGAGTTCAGGCACGAGCTCGTCGCCTCGCGCTGGTACACGCGGTCCAGGATGGTCGTGTAGTTCTTGATTGCTGCGATGTTGTTCGGCATGTCCTAGCCCTCCTTGCCCTCGTCGACGAGGCCGGCGATCCTCTCCCAGCGCCTCATGGTGCATTCAGTCAAGTAAAAGTCGACAGAGCGAACTGTCGACTTTTACTTGACTGAATGCACGCGCCACGGGCCTGCGCGCCCAAGGAAGCGTCACGAACCTGCGGGGAGTGGCCCGGGGCATGGGGCTTCGCGTGCGGGCGTGCCAGAGCCCTCGTCCGGCGGCGGGTGGTGGGATGGCAAACGGCGTCGCAGCCATCGCTGTCCCGACGCCCCTATACTCGAACCTTACTCGCACCTACTCTTACCTGCTATGCCCTCATGGGAAGGGCTCGCGGGCCCCTGCTGCCCGCAAAGCCCCTTCCAAGCTATGCCCGAGCCCTTACCTACTCTGCCCTGTGAAGGTCATAGTACTGGGAGGGGTCGGTCGCGCTGGTGCCGTGCCAGTCGAGGATGCGCTTGTCAGCGAGCGATCTGAGCGTCGCGCGGGCCACCTTGCTGCTGCGCCCCAGATGTTCTGCGAGCCCCCTCACCGTCACCCGCCCCTTCCCATACGTGTATTGCACGGCGGCGAGCTCGTACTCGCTGAGGTCCCCGTACACGCCCTCGCCCAAGCTTTCCGCCACGGCGTCGGCCTGCCTCAGCATGCGCGAGGTGATGCTGTTCTCCAGCACCAGGCGCACCGACATGCCGTTGGGCTCCGAGTACGTTGGCTCGTTCAGGAAGAAGGACGCCATCTCGTTGTAGATGCGCTGCACGCCCTCGTTGAGCTCGCGCACCCAGCCGAACTCGACGAGCGTCCGCGCTATGATCGGGTTGCGCGACCACCTGGTGTACCTCATGTTCTCCAAGGTCACCATGTTGGGCAGGCCGCCCGGGCTAGTGATCTCCAGGCGGTCGCCGTACATCATCACGCGTATGTGGTCGCCGCCCATGGCGTAGTCGCGGTGCGTAACGGCGTTCACCAAGCCCTCGAACCAAGCGAACTCGGGGTACTCGGGGATAATCTTGAACCTGCCGTCGTCCCCCAGGTACTGGAACTCCCTCAGCTGGCTCGATATGAACCCCTTCGCGCCCTCGATCTGCTTGGGCAGCGGCCCATCGAAGGTCCTGTCCTTCACGATGTTGAGCCGCCTGCCCGTCTCCATCTTGTTCCCGTCGAAGCGGATTACGCGCACCCGTGCCCAAGGTATGAACCGCGTCGGGTTCTCGGAGAAAAGCAGGACGCCCGCGTTGGTGAGGTGGCCGTCCTGGAGGAACCCGCGGCTGCGCAGCACCTGCTCGTCGCTCGCCTCGGTGCCAAGCTCTGCCTTGTAGCGCGCCACCACCTCGGGGTCCACGTCCTCGACGGAGGAGCGCTCCTGCACCTCGTCCTCGTAGCGCCGCTGGTTCTTGTCGTACTCGAGCGCCAGCACCTGCTCGCGGTCCAGCTCCACGCTGCTGTCGCGCTGGCGGAGGAACACGGCCTTGTCGCTTCTCCTGGCGATGACGCGCCCGGTCGAGCTGGCGACCTCCAGCACGAGAATCTGGTCGTCCTGACCCTTGGCATTCTTCACGGGCACCCTCATCGCGTGCACCACGGGCGAGGGGTCGCAGCCTACGATCGGCGCCTGCTCGAACTCCTCAATGTCCCGCGCGCCGTCGCGCTTGAAGCCCGTTATCTCGCCGTTGTCCTCGATGCCGATGACCAGCTTGCCGCCCGAGGCGTTGGCGAAGGCGCAGATGTGCCGCGCCGTCTCCTTGGCGTTGAGGCGCGCGCTCTTGCGGTCGAAGTAGAGATTCTCTTTCTCTTTGGAGAAGAGATTGGAGTCGTTCCGGGTGATGGGCTGCTGCATGGTCGTCTCCTAAACATGTTTAATGGGAGACATTTTACCGCATGGCCTAAGGGCGGCCGATTCCCGGACTTCTTGCCAACTAAAGACCTCAGCACCCTAGAACAGGCACGCGTCGATGGTCGCCTTGCCGAGAAGCGCGTCGAGCCACTCGGCCGGGATGCCTCCCATGCCGTATACGATGCCGGCGAGCCCTCCCGCTACCGCAGCGGTGGTGTCCGTGTCGTCCCCCAGGTTCACCGCCGCGAGCACGCACTCGGCGTAGCTCGATGTGTTGGCAAGGCACCACAGGGCGGCGCGCTCGGCGTCCAGTACAAAGCCGCCGGAGCGGATCTGGCTCGCGGGCACACCCACAAAGTCGCCCGCGACGTCGCGCAGTCCCTCGCCGGCGATGAGCCTACGGGCCACGTGCACCATGCGAACGCACGCCTCGCAGGAGATTGCGTGCGCGTGCGTGATGGCGGAGACGGCGCGCACCTCGTCGTCCGTCGCGTCCGTGAACGCGAGCGGAAGGATGCGCATGAGGGACCCGTTGCCGTTGTCGCGCTCGCCCGCGCGCCCGTGCCCGGAGCAGAGCGCGTCGGCGGTGGTGCCGCCGATGTCGAAGAGGCCGCTCACGGTGTACGCGCCCTCGCGGTACCAGCGGACGAAGCGCTCCCGCATGTCGCGCACGTCGATGCGGCCCGTGGCGCGGATGCTGTCGCAGGTCGCGAGCGCCATAGAGGTGTCATCGCTCCAGGTGCCGGCGGGCTGGTTATGCGAGCCGTGTCCCACCATGCCCGCGCACTCAAACGTACCGCGGGCGCGGAACTCGTACGGCACGCCGAGGGCGTCGCCCACGGCCTGGCCATAGACGCATTCGCGAAGGGTGTGGATGTGCTGCTGTGAGACGGGCACAGGGGACTCCTTTCGGGGGATAGTGAACTGCTACGAATTCAAAAGGGCCATTTAGCGTTTAACATTATCGCTAGTACAAAGGGAATTAGCCTATCCTCATATCTATCTCTGGGTTGATGATAGTTTGCTCTGAGACGTTTTATTGGCTGATGGATAGTTAGCCGAAGATATCCAACGGAGGTTATATGCGCGGCGAGGACGAGTACCTCACATACATTATCGAGGGCAAACAGACCCGATTCGTAATACCCGTGTACCAGCGCAACTACGACTGGAAGATTGAGCAATGCAAGAGACTCTTCGACGACCTCCAGAGCGTGGCGACCACCGGCATGGGAGAGCACTTCTTCGGAAGCATCGTCTCGAAGCGCGAAGGCGACACTCGTGTGGTTATTGACGGACAACAGCGCATCACCACGGTGTTCATCCTTCTGGCGGCGCTCGTCGCGCAGCTCCGCTCGCCCGAGAGCAGCGTCACCTCGGCAGAGGCCAGCAAGGCGGACTACATCGAGGGGCAGTTCCTGGTCGACACCTACCACCCCGACGAGCAGAAGCTCCGCCTCAAGCTCGTTAAGGGGGACATGGGGGCCTTCAGCGCCGTCGTTGCGGGTGCCGGGAGCCTGGTCGAGGGGTCGAACGTGACCCGCAACTACAGGTACTTCCTCAGGCGCATCGCCGAGATGCCCATCACGGGTGACCAGCTCTTCGACGCGGTCAGGCGCCTGAAGATAATCGACGTGAAGCTCGACGAGCACGACGACGCGCAGAGGGTCTTCGAGAGCCTCAACTCGACGGGCCTCGACCTGACCGAGGCGGACAAAATCCGGAACTTCATCCTCATGGACCTCGTCGAGCGGGAGCAGGAGAGGTGCTACGAGGAGTACTGGATTCCAATCGAGAAGAACACGCTTGGGCAGGTGAGCGACTTCGTTCGCTACTACCTTGCAGCCAAGATGGGGAAGACCCCCGCGGTGGGTCGAGTCTACCAGTCTTACGTCGACTATGCGCGTAGGACGTATACGTCCGCGCAGTCCGGGAAGCTCGACACATTCGCCATGCTTGGTGACCTGAGCAGCTTCTCTGAGCGCTACGGGAGGTGCGTGAGCCCGGACCGGAACCGGAGCAAGCTCGATGGGGTTCTGTACAGGCTCAGCCTGCTGCAGATGGGCGTGGTAATCCCGTTCTCGTTGAACCTACTTGCGGCCCTCGACGACGGCACGGTTAGTGAGAACCAGGCCGTCGAGTGCATAGAGGGGGTGGAGTCGTACCTGTTTAGGAGGTGGTCTTGCGGCATCCCGACGAACTCCCTGAACAAGGTGTTCGAGACCCTGCATGGCGACGCGATGCGCGGCGTCGCGGACGGCGCCACGTACCCTGATGCGATGAAGTACTCCCTGCTCCACAAGACGGGGACCGGGAGGTTCCCCTCGGATGCTGAGTTCCGCTCCTCGCTGGCGACTCGCGACTACTACCGCATCGGCAACAGGAAGCTGTACCTGTACGACCGACTGGAGAACGGCGATAGCAAGGAGCGCGTCGACGTCGTCGGCGGGCTCAGAGACGGGAGGTTCTCAGTCGAGCACATCATGCCCCAGACGCTCAACGCCTCATGGCGCAGGGCGCTGGGGGACGGGTTCGAGAGGGCCCACGAGGAGTGGAAGGACCGCATCGCGAACCTGACCATCACCGCCTACAACTCCGAGTACAGCAACAGGGACTTCGCGACCAAGCGCGACATGGAGAACGGCTTCGCCGACAGCGTCTTCAGGATGAACAAGTGGGTCGGGGACCAGGAGACCTGGGGCGAGAGTGAGCTGAAGAGCCGGCAAAGCATGCTCGAGGACAGGTTCGTCGAGCTCTGGCCATCCATCTCCACCTCGTACCAGCCGACCCGCGAGGTCCCCGACGAGGCGTCCCTGGGGGATGACGCGGAGTTTACCGGCAGAAGCATAGTCTCGTACTCGTTCATGGGGGACGACACGACCGTCAAGACCTGGAAGGAGATGGAGGTCGGCGTCCTGCGCTCGCTGTGCGACCTCGACCTCGGCCGGCTCTACTCAATCTCGGAGGGAAGCTCGTTCCCCGGGAGCGCCTTCGAGCACGAGGAGAGGCAGGGCTACTCGAAGGTGAGCGACGGGCTCTTCGTCAAATCGAGCACAAGCACTTGGTTCAAAATTGAGCTTCTAAAAAGGTTGTTTGAGCTTCTCGACGTAGACAAAGGCGAGCTCCTCATCAAGATGACGCCCGGTAGCTAAGCGTCAGGTCCGGTTCTCTTGGGTGGTCGGCTTAGGTTATGAATCCAGCGAAACGGACATAGCGTCCAGCAGTCAGCCGCTCGGGTCCACAATATTGCTTGTCAGCAGGACTGGGTTTGTCTGGCTCTGGAGCTCTAGATGAGCGATCTGGGAGGTTTCCGCCTGTCGGGTATGGGAGATCCCTTCGCTTGTGACGGAGTTTGACCGCCAAAGAGTGACCAGGTGACCAAGTCAACGGCTCGGCTGACGGTGATGATGTCGGTAATGTCGGTAATGACGTCGGCAATGTCGTTGGGGCAAAGGTGCTGTCAGCAACCGGGAGACCCGTTTTCGATGCAATCCAAGGAACTCCAATCGCGACAGCCATAGAGATGGCAAATGAGATTGGCAAGAGCGAGCGCCAAGCGGAGAGGGCTAGAGCGTCTCTGAGAGATGCCGACCTCATGTAGTACACCGGCAGCTCGTGGGGATTCTGGAAGGTTAAGCAATGGCATAAGAAAATTGGACAGGAAGTTAAGTGGCGCCTTTCCCAGCCTCGTGACGTGTAGGGATCTCTCGTGAAGCTCGTTCGTGACGACGTTGCCGTTCCGAGCTATGTGTTTGAGGATGTAGAAAAGTGCATATAGCAGCAGATAGAAGATAGTTGCCTTCGGTCATGCTGCGTCGCCCGCGGCTCGAGAAGCTCGGAGTTGTTGTATCTCCTTTAGATCATGCCGTAGTGAGCGAGAAATCCATCTCTGCTGGGAGTTTGCTCGACCAAATGCTCTAGCTTTGCGCTTGTAGTCGCCGAGCCCCGTCACGGAGATCTTCGGGATCATGATCTCCT
>OGOY01001457.1_pt1 | contig 24987 bp, 24 predicted proteins | sample 1552811 | NCBI WGS metagenome assembly OGOY01 (sample SAMEA2580132, study PRJEB22360) | human gut metagenome | biome: human gut; feature: human-associated habitat; material: faeces | place: Denmark | collected 2008/2010 | reverse complement strand
AGCTCGCGAGCGACCTCATCACGAGCGGCACGACGCGCGTTTGCATGTTTTCCTCCCTCCACACGGACGCGACGCTCATTTTGATGGAAGAGCTCGAAAAGGCGGGCGTCACGGGTTATGTCGGCAAGGTCAACATGGACCGCAACGGCAGCCCCGAGCTTCAGGAGACGACCGAGCAGTCCAAGCGCGAAACGCTGCGCTGGCTGGACGCGTGCGGGCGCTTCCAGATCGTCAAGCCCATCCTGACGCCGCGCTTCACCCCATCGTGCACCGACGAGCTGATGAGCTGGCTCGGCAAGCTCGCCGCGGAGCGCGGGCTGTACGTCCAATCGCACCTGTCTGAAAATAAGGGTGAGATCGCGTGGGTCAAAGAGCTCTGCCCCGACTGCGCACAATATTGGGAGAGCTACGACCGCGCGGGGCTGTGGAAGGACCATACCGTCATGGCGCACTGCGTCCACTCCGACGAGCGCGAGCGCGAGGCCATGCGCGAGCATGGCGTCGTCACGGCGCACTGCGCGGGGTCGAATATCAACATCTGCTCGGGCGTCGCGCCCGTGCGGACGCTGCTGCGCGAGGGCAACCTCGTCACGCTCGGGTCGGATATCGCAGGCGGCGCGCTGCTGGCGATGAACAAGGTCATCACCATGTCCATCCGCGCGTCGAAGTTCCGCCACATGCAGAGCGACGGAAAGGACGAATTTCTGACCGTCGAGGAGGGCTACTACCTCGGCTCCAGCGCAGGACACGAGTATTTCGGCGGGCACGGTGGATTTGTCCCCGGCGACTATATCCACGCCATTGTCGTCGACGACTCCGACTTTACCGAGGCCGCGCATCCGCTCTCGGTGCGCGAGCGCTTCGAGCGCGCGATCTACATGATGCACCGGCACAATATCGTCTCCGTCTGGTCGGAGGGGAAAAACGTCGTTCGCCGATGAAAGACGGGGGGAGAGGACGCGGCCCTCTCCCCAGATTTTTGGAAAATCGCAAAAATTTTTGGACAAACTATTGACAAAAGGCCTCCTTATTTGGTATAGTAGCTTCTGTCCTGTCGAGCAGGAATATTTGGCGGCATAGCTCAGCTGGCTAGAGCATGCGGTTCATACCCGCAGTGTCCCCGGTTCAAATCCAGGTGCCGCTACCAGATGCACGGGATGCGAAAGCATCCCGTGTCTCATATGGCCCGTTGGTCAAGTGGTTAAGACACGGCCCTTTCACGGCTGTAACATGGGTTCGAATCCCGTACGGGTCACCACAGTTGGAGGCTTAGCTCAGCTGGTTAGAGCGCCTGCTTCACACGCAGGAGGTCACTGGTTCGAGTCCAGCAGTCTCCACCAAAACCTCACTTCTTCGGAAGTGAGGTTTTTCTTTTATCAAAAAATGATAGTTCTTTGCTTTACAGTGCTTTCCTTATATTTTCTCAGCAAATTGCTACATCTCTGATACGACTTTCAATCAAGTCGGATATGAGTTCGAAAATGCTTTGAAACAGGTTTTGAGCATATTTTGCTCAAAACTGTTGCACCTGTGTTGCACCTCGTTGGCACTTGAGACTCAGCCCAGTGCGGCGCAGACCTTCTGCGCCGTTTCTTTTTTGCGGCTTTCGTGCTGGTAGTGAGTGTAAACCCGCAGCGTCATATCAACGGTCGAGTGCCCTGCAAGGTATTGTATTTCCTTGATGTCGAGCCCACTTTCAAACAATCGTGTGATGTAAGTGTGCCGGAGTTGATGTGGCGTGACATGGAAGTCAAGAGAACGTATCATTTTAGAGTTCCGTGCGGGCTTGCCCAGATCGGCAGCGTCATCGACCGTTCGGCGGCGCACCATGTCCCACAAATTTGAGAAGCTGGTTTGAGAAAGCGGCTTGCCATTGTTCATGTGAAGCACAAAAGGGCTTGCGTTGTCTTTCTGCGCGCCTGTGAGCACCGCTAAGAGCGTTGGGGGTATTGGGATATCCCTTCGCGCTGCCGATGTTTTCAAGTCATTGCTGACGACCGTCTGTGCATTGGTGAAAACTGCGTTGTGAGTCACATGGATGACTTGAGCATCAAAGTCGATATCCTCCCACATAAGCCCGCAAATCTCACCGCGCCGCATTCCCGTTTGAAGGGCAATCAGGCAAAAGAGATATGCCCTTGTCCCAAATACTGCGTTCAAAAGCTGTTTTGACTGTTCTACGGTCAAGGCAGCTTTTTCTTTTGTCGCAACACCGCCGGAGCGTAGACGGACAGGAACAGGCGATTTTGAAATCAAATTGTTGTCAACCGCTGCATTGAAAATGCCGCGCAGAATCTGAACTACTTTGTCGTTCAGGCTTTTGCTCAAATCGGCCATATTGCCGAGTATCATCTGAATCTGCATCGGCGTGACCTTCTTCAAGGGAATGCTGCCCAAGTATGGTGCAATATGTGTGTTGAAGGTGGTTCTGAGCGTTTCAATCGATTTCGGCCGCAAATACGGTTCTTTATAAACGCGAAACCAAAGTTCCGCGTATTCTTCAAATGTCGTATCACTCAATACGTCCGTGCCAGCGGATATCTGTAATAGCAGTTCTTTCTTTTTCTTATCAAGTCCTTCCTTCGTAGTTGAACTAATCCATTTGCGTTTTCCATTGGGCAAAGGGACAGCGGTTCTATATAGTTTTCCTTTCATTTTGCATCTCCCCGCAGACTACTACAGAACAGGGGAAATGAGGCTACAAGTGCTATTATAATGACATGTTGAGCAAAAGGCAAGTGTATAATAAGTTTCAGAAAGAGCCAAGGAGGTGAGCAACAAAATGAAGAAAAAACTGAACAAATTATAGCAACTTTGAAAGCACAATTATTCGACTTTATAAAAACTACAAAGAAAAAATCAAACAACTTTGATAGGCAAAATGCCAGAAAGGAAATTACCATGACTGAAATCCGAATTTTTGAGTCTACGAAGACTCTGGAAGTTACCAAGACCTTCGCCAAGGCCGCAAGCCGCTATGGTTCTGAGGCATACATGAAACTCCGCAGCGCGCGCAACGACTTCCCTGATTTCAAGGTGGTTGTCAGAAGCACGGCAGCCAAAAAGAAGGACAGCTTCAAGGGACTGACCTATGCGTATATGGAAAAGTATATTGCGGCTCACGATGATGAAAAGGAAACTGCAATGAAGGAATTTCTTGACCTGCGCGGCCAGTCCGATGAAGCGAAAGTGGCACTTGCCGAATCGTGTTCCTATAAGGAAATCAAGACCTGGTTTCTCAGCCGGTATACGGAAATCAATGAGTTCCACAGCACTCGTGCCGCGCTCTTTGAAAGCACGGCAGTCTAAAAAATTTGGAGGTAAGAACAATGACAAATTACTTACGCGTTGATGCCGTAAATCGGCAGTTGGTTATGGACAAGACGTTCGCAAAGAACGCACAAATTGTTGGCTCGGCTGAATATGATATGCTCCAAAGAGCGCGCAGCGATTACGCTACCTATTCTGTCGTAACACGGCAGATCAAACGCAATCTCAACAAGGAAAGCTATCGAGGTTTGACCTATCAGTATATGGAGGACTATATTGCGGCACACGAAGATTATGAGACGGCAAAAGCCGTGCTCGACGAGCTTGAGGAAATGAGGCTTATTTCTCAATGCCACAGCAAAGCGTTCCGCTATCCGACCATCAAAAAGTGGTTTTTGGAACGGTATCCAGAGGTTCGGAACTTTGGCGTGCGTAACGCAGAATATACGGGAGAGCTTGCGCTGTCCCAGAAGAATAAGGAGGTAGCATAATGATAGGCTCAAAGTATCTCTCGGAGCTTGTTGATTGCTCCACATTTCAGAAAGGCAAACTGAATTTGATTGAAGCGCCCACGGGGTGCGGCAAGACTGCTTTTGCTTTGAAGTATTTCCCAACCCTTGTAGAGAACCCGTTATACAAGGTTGCATTTCTAATTGACACGACCAATGGTAAAGAGCAGGCTGCAAAAAAGTATAACTCGGAACTTGCTACATTTGGCTGGCAAGAAAGCGTCAAAGCGGGAATGATCGATTTCGGAAACAGTCAACGCTGCCCCATAATGACCTATTATACATTTGGAATGCTGTGTAAGAAAGACACATCATTCATTGACAAACTTGATTACATCTTCTGTGATGAACTTCCCAGCCTGTTCACATTTAAAAATATTGGCGAAGACAGAAGCAACCACCAGACCGCAGAGGAAGAAATCAAGCGAGCTATCCAAAGAGGCAATGTAACAGTAATTGCGATGACGGCAACACCGCAAAGTATCTACAAGAATATGAGCGACTGTATAATCAATCCCATTAAGGTTGATAAAGAGCAGCTCCGCCGCTTTGAAACGAAGCAAATTGTCGAATATAACAGTCTCAAAACAGTTTTTAGCAAGGTTTCAAAGGGCGAAATAGGTCTGTGCTATGCCAAACATATCAGAACAATGCAAAGAATTGAAGCGATGGCGGTCACAGCCGGACTATCCCCTATCTGTGTTTGGAGTATACGCAATGCTGGCTATCCAATGACAGAAGAGCAGCTTGCCGTCCGTAAAGAGGTTCTGGAAAATTCAAGGATACCACCCCAATATAATCTTCTGATTATCAATGCCAGTAGTGAAACGAGTATTAAAATCGAGTCGATGGTCGATTATGTAATTGTACATTCTACAGACGAAGATGCTCGAGTTCAAGTTAGGGGCAGAGTAAATCGTGACTTAACACGATTGTATTTGCTGTCTACCGATGCCCTTGATATAGAGGTAGCAGAAAAATTCTTGAACTGCAAACTTTTTGCTGAAGGCAAAAAGGAACTATGCGAAGATTTACACATCTGTAAAAATAGTACAGAGGAAGATATATTCGCATGGACGGGTGTAAAACCGCGCCTTATTAAGGCTGGTTATGTACTAAAAGAAGGTCGCGAGAACAACAAGCGGTATGTCGAGATAACTCTCCCAGAATAAGACTGCCAGAATCGGTATTTTTCTTATGGAAAATGCCGATTCTGGCAGATTTTTTGTCGGAGCAAATCTTCGCTTGTGAAGGTGAGTCATCGGCACAAGGCCGCATAAATTTTGCCCTTTATAATTTCCTCTATAAAAGCTATATACGCACTAAATTTGTATAACCGACCTTTAGTGAAGTCTACTTATCAATAAAGCACAGGGGGGATTCCTCCGGCTTTGTATACTCGAACGACCGGAGGTAGAATATGAACCTAATGTCTTTTCAAAGTAGTAGAATCAGTCCGCTCGTGCCGCTCGGCACAACACACGGAACAATGGAAAATGCGCGTCTTCACCGCGAAGAAGTGGTAGATGTGGCAAATGAGATTGTTGATAAGAAGTTAGACAGCATTTTGCCGCAGCTTTATCAAGAGGCATACACCAGCGCATATCAGAGCTTTATGGAGGACTTGTCCTTCGATGTGACTACTTGCGTAAATGTCGCGCTTTCGAGCGGTGAAGTCATATTGAATGACAAACGGAATCAACGAATTATCGCAGAACGCATCATGGAGGAACTTAGAAAGCAAATCGGAAGCAAAATGACATTCTCCATTTGACATAGAAAAAGGGGGCAGATTGTAAATCTGCCCCCTAATTTTATTCGTAGATAGAGGTTGCCAGAGTGCGCCCTTCGATTTGCGCGGAAGCGCAGAATTTCACAAAACTGTCCCCTCACACCTCATCTGCGATATATTCCATAAGATCGGCGGGCTGACAGTCCAGTGCCGCGCAAATTTTGTTCAGTGCTTCGACAGGCAGATGCTTGACTGTGCCTTTGCTGATATCTGAAATTGTTGAGGGCCTGATGCCTGTTTTTTCAGCAAGCGCCTTTTGTGTCATGTCTGCTTTCGCAAGCTCAACTTTCAATTTGAATTTTATCATATCTTTTCCACCTTTCGGAGCGGTTTCTTGTAGAGCATCATATCACGAAATTCGTGCATTGTCTATACGATAATCGATATATAATATCAAAAATAGTTGTTAAGATAACGAATTTCGGTTGACAAATAACGAAATTCGTGATATACTGAATGCAGATACAGGGGAGAATCCCCGAAGATTGAAAGGAGAACTCACAATGTCACAGAATGAAATGGTCGCAAAAATCGAGGAACTGAACGAATTGGAAATCCTTATGGATGGACTCAAGGCACAGGCAGATGCGATTCGCGATGATATCAAATCAGAAATGGCGGCACAGGGCACGGAAGAATTGAATCTCGGCAAATACATTGTCCGCTGGACTTCTGTTCTTAGCACACGGTTTGACACTAAGAGATTCAAAGAGGCGTTCGGCGAGGAACTTTATAAGGCATATACCAAGGAAGTCAGCAGCCGCCGTTTTTCCATCGCATAAGAAAAGCCCCTTGCGCAACACGCCGACCAAAGCAGAGCGCAAGAGACTTTCAGTCCAAACCGGAAACGGAAGGGACAAGCACATTATAGCTTGTCCCTTCTTCAAAATCAAGAAGGAGCACACTATGAAAGAACTTACAAGCTATAATCGCGCTGCCGGATATCTGAATAAGATTTTTGACTTGCTCAATGCCAGATATTTTGAAAATACACTTTCAAGACCGACTATCACGATACAGTCCACGCCCAAAGCCTACGGGCATTTTTCTCTGCGTGATGATACGTGGATTAGCAAGAACGGAACAAGCCATGAAATCAATATCGGTGCGGGAACGCTCGCAAGACCGATAGAAAACCTGACGGCAACGCTGCTTCACGAAATGGTTCACTATTGGAACTATGAGAACGGCATACAAGATTGCAGCAGAGGCGGCACATACCACAATAAACGGTTCAAAGAGGCGGCAGAGGCGCGCGACTTGTGCATAGAGCATGACGCAAGATACGGTTGGACGATTACATCACCGGCGGACGGCTTGCTTGACTTCATTCTTCAAAACGGACTGACAGACATTTTACTAAATCGGAATGAGGCGAGCGGCTTTCAAATCACCGGCACAGGAACGCACAGCGGAAACACAAACGGCGCGCCGCCGAAACCGTCGAGCACACGGAAGTATATTTGCCCGTGCTGCGGCATGAGCGTCAGAGCGACAAAGGAAGTACATATTATGTGTATGGACTGCGGCAAGCAAATGGAGGTCGTGACATGGGGACGCTGATCACTGCAATTCTTGTATGCGTCTTCTTTCCACCGGCGAGGCTCCTTTTCCTCTTCCTACTGGTTAGCTTTCTGCACGACTTTATCAAGCGGCGCTAATAAAAACGGATAGCACCCCGCAAAAAGGGGTGCTATCCCACACGGTTCGTAAAAGGCAGATTTTACGAACACAATTTTTCAGCGATTGCCGCCGCTTTCGCTCTGCGCGCAGAGCATACGAACAAGGCGGCGCGATATTACGAACTTTCGGAGGAAAAATCTATGAACATAAAGACAAAGGCGCTTACCACAGAGCAGTATAAAGAAATTATCACCACAATGAAAAACGGCTTTTGCGGTTGCCGCCCGAATGAGCGCATCGCAACAGCCCTTGTGCTTGAGGGTAACTTAGGCTTGCGCGTTTCTGATATTCTCAGACTGCGCCCGTGCGATATCGTCAGGGACGGCGACCGTTACCGCTTGGAAATCGTGGAGCAGAAGACCGGCAAAGCGCGCGTGTTCACCGTGCCGTTGGTGCTGCAACAGTATATCGAAAACTATTGTCTGCGCTGCGGCATTGAGCGCGCCGATCTGATTTTCCCCATCACAGAACGCGCAGTCCAAAAGCATCTTGCCCTTGTGTGTGACTATCTGGGCTATGAGCGCATCAGCACACACAGCTTTCGTAAATGGTATGCGACGGAAATTTATAAAGCTAACGGCTATGACATCGCCCTTGTTCAGCGCCTCTTGCAGCATAGCAGCGCCGCCACGACGCAGCGCTATATCGGCATCGAGCCGCAGAGGATTGAAACGGCCATTGAAGGACACGCAAGGCTAATATAAAAGTAAAACTGCCGGAATCGGTAATTTCCTTATGGAAAATGCCGATTCCGGCAGTTTATAATTTTAGATTTAACAGGATAAGTGGTGTTTACAGGCGCAAGAGGTAGTCACTTTTCATACTTCTCACAAATGAACTCCTCTGTGCGATTCCCATCTGTTAAATGTCCTACGCCAGTAGAGAGATTGAAAGTGCAGCTATAACCGAAATGTTCATAGGACAAAATGCTCCCGTTTAGAGTTGCCGGTTCGCCATTTACTTCGTATAAGATATCACCACTTCGTAATGGTAAGACCTCAATATTCAAATCGTAAGCACTATGCCCTTTGCATAACCACCAGCCATTATACTTGGCATATGTGTTGCACAAAGAAAGGTATTCTTGACTGGATTTGTAGTTGTCCAAACTCGTAAACAGGTTGATGGCATCGGTAAATCTTCTTGAATACATATATGATATTGCGAGAGAGTAGTCGGAATCAATTTTACAAGACTGTTTGAGTTCAGTAGAATCCAAATAGCCATCGGCTCTATCGAAATAGTCAACGGCATCTGAATAGTTTTCGCTTTCCTTGAGACTTAACGCATAATAGTAGCAAGCGGCGCGGTAGACATCGGGATAAACCTGTCTACTTTCACAAAGGTTGACGCATAAACGGTAATTGCCCTGCTGGTAATAAGATTCGGCTGCCAGCGACGCGCTCTTGATCAGATAATCTGCGGAGTCTCCGTAGTCGCTTGTCCTTTCAAACAAGGTAATTGCCTGTATGTATTTTCCAGTTTCAAAGAAGGAAACGGCCTGCTCGTACTTTGCGGCGTTGAGGGAATCCTCAGAGTCCAATTTGTCCAGTATGCTTTCAGCCGATGAATAATCTTCACTGTTGAGGAAACTAACCGCCTCATTGAGTAAACCGATTTTCCTGTTGAGTTCGGCATGGTGTTCAATTTTAGGAACTGCAATAGTCATCACAAAATAAGCGATGACCGCTAAAACACAGCAGATAATCCCCATCTTAATTGTCTTCTTCTTACGAAGACCGTTTTGAATCGACGCTTGCTCCGCTTCTTTACGTTCTTCTTCCAAGCGAATTTGACAGGCTTTTTTCAACTGCACAATACTGACGGACAAAGCTGAACTCTTTTCTGCGCTACAGATGTGGCAGACCTGTTCATCGCTGCGGTTGATAGCGCCGCAATGACAACGCCATAGGTCAAAACAAGTGTCGGCCATAAAATTAGCGCGTTCTCCATATTCCGATTTATACTGTTTTTCAAGCTCCGCATCAACTAAAGTCTCACTTGAGGCTTTCTGCGCGGGCAGTTCAGATAACGGAGTACCGTCAGTCTTCCAAACGGTATTATCAGAGAAAACCACTTCCTCAACGATGACTTGGTACGCGCGTGTGGTATTGTTGGAAAAATAGAGTGGCGTTTTTTGACCAAACTCGCTGTCTCTGTTTGCAGCCAAATCTAATATTTGATGCGTTTCTTTTTCGCCGAGCGGTTGATTAGCGGTATCGTGTGGGAGCAGGGAAACAGTGATTGCTTTGATAACTTTGCTGTTGATATTTTTGAATTTCAGTTGTGCGAGAACCTTGCCAGTCTGTGTGTCTTTCAGAAGTGCACCGGCGGTAATGATGACAGGAGAACTTGGCGCATATAATTGACCGGACAAGGAGTAAAGTTTTTCAAATCTATTGCTCACGATATTACCCTCACTTTATAGTTCAGGGAGTTCGTCGGTCGCGCTTAGGGTATCTTCGCTGATAGATTCGCGAACACTTTTAGCGGTGTTTTGCTTGATATCATCAAGGATCTGGATGACTTCACCGACTGCGTAAATCTCAAAGTTTATAACGGTTGAAGCTGCAAGCCAGATAATTACACCTAACGTATCAAGATAATCTGCTGCTATCAAAACGTACATAAAAATAAAACAGGCAACAGCGTTGAGAATAGCATAAATCTTGAAAATTTTTGCAACAGTATTATTTTCGTACTCCATGATGGGCCTCCCCAAATATTTTTGTAAGATAATTATGATTATGCCGGAATCGGTAATTTCCTTATGGAAAATGCTAATTCTGGCAGATTCCTTGATAAATTCAGTGCAGGCAAAAGGCACACTTTTTTATTGGCTTTTTCCCCTCCGGCAAATATGACATGGCTGAATCTAAGTCAGAAAATACTAAACGATGTTCTTCTCTAATCAACGACAGTCTGCACCTGCCGTCATGTGAGTCAGCGTTGTGGACGGTTCTTGAATTTGTGTTTAGGAGATATTTCATAGAAATCCCACTTTCTTTTATCCCTCAATATTATCGCCATCAGGGTCGCAGGAGTTACAATATAGGTCATACGCATTCTTTGTCTTGTTAGGACAGGTGTCGTTTTTACCCATGCAATAGTACTCGCCGCCGTCATCATAAGAATATTCCTTACCAACTGCCTGATCTTTCATCCAGTCCTTAACATCGTCTTGTGCATAGCCTGAAGAAGATGAAGCGGACGAGGAGGATGAATAAGACGATTTTGAAGAGGAGGAATAAGAGGTTGAATCACTTGAATTGGAATGGGAGGACGTTTGGTAGTAGTTTGAGAATACTGCGACACAAGAATAAATAATGAGAACCAAAAGAATTACGATGAAACCAACAGGCACTTTTTTGCGAGATGAGTTTTCTTGTTTATCAAGGGAGTGATTGCTATCCATAATACAAAACCACCTTTCTTTTTATAAGGGAAAATGTCAGAATGTAGTCTGATATTTACATCATATAACTCCCGTTAGTTGTTGTCAACGACTAATAAATAGTGTTTTATGAAACACCCAATTGTTGTTACTCTGTAACAGAACGGGGTGAGTGCAATGCTAAAAAATCTTCGACTTCTGCGGGAAGAAAAAGGGATGTCCCAAAAGCAGTTGGCTGATTGTATCGGCGTAAGCCAGCAGTCTATCAACAAGTATGAGAATCATAATGTTGAACCTGATATCAGCGCACTGATACGAATTGCTGATTGCTTTTCTACCTCAGTAGATTATATAATTGGTCATACCGAAGAAAGACGCCCCATTGCGCCGCTGGCGGCATATAATGCGGACAGCGAAGAATTTGCATTGCTGCAAAAGTATAGGAATCTGTCGGAAAAGCAAAAACAATGCGTGAATATGTTGATTGAAACCTACAACGAATAGTTGTGGTGGGGAGGGTGCTGCTATGCCGAAAAAAGTGGATGAAAGCGGCTTTGAGATATTCACGGGCGGTTCTGGACGAAGAGAAGGTCAAAAGCTCAAGCCCTATCTGGTGATGCAGTATCTTCTAAAGAAAACAGATGAAAACAACTGTGTCACGGCGGAGGAAATCGTCTTCTACCTTCAAGAAAACTGCGGAATTGACGCAGAACGTCGTTCCATTTATCGGGATATCAAAGAAATCAACAAAGCCTATCTTATGCTTGAGGAAGGCATTGATATCTACGCGGCAGAAGAAATGTTGGAAAACGACAAAACCAGGCGACTCATTATTTACGACACGATCAAAAAGGGATTTCGCGTCAATACCGCCCGCCGCCAGTTCAAACTCAAAGAAATTCGACTTTTGGCTGAGTGCGTATATTCGGCGAAGTTCATCGAAAAAAGGGAAGCCAGCCGATTAGTAGATATTGTTGTGGACTCCGTCAGTGAAACACAGGCCGACACTATTCGCCACGAAGCGTATTTGACGGATAGGGTAAAGACAAACAATGAACAGGTTCTTGACAACTTGAATAGTATTGACATAGCCATGAGCAAAATCAAGAGCGGCAAGGAACACACCCCTGAAAAAATCAGCTTCAAATATTTGAAGTACACTATTCAAGACATCAACAAGCCCATTGAGCGCCGCAACGGTGAGCGGTATATCGTTAGCCCGTATCGTTTGCTTATCAGCGATGGGAACTATTACCTATTAGGCTTTGACGATGACAAACAGGCGATGCGTACCTACCGCATAGACCGCATGAAAGATGTAAAGCGCATAGGCGCGCCGCGCGAGGGAGCAGAAGCCGCCAAAGCCATTGAAATCAGTAAGTATTCGCAGCAATGCTTTTCCATGTTCGGCGGCGAGACAACAAGAGTAAGAGTGCAGTTTGAAAATGAGTTGCTGGACACGATGATTGACCGCTTCGGAAAGTCCGGCGCGCAATATGCAAAAGTCGATGAAGAACACTTTGAAATTACTGCGCAAGTAAGAGTCAGCGATATGTTTTTCTCATGGGTGTGCGGCTTTGGCAAGCGCGCAAAAATTGTCTATCCAGAACGTATCATAGATGAATTTACCGCATTTCTTGATAGAATAAAAAGTGTCTATAAAGTTGATTCAGACTTGTAAAAAAGATGTATCAAAGCAAACAGAAAGTCGCAAGAAAGTTGACTCTTTCTTGCGACGCTTTTGTAGCCTCATTGCCCTGTTTTGTTGTAAAATGTTGCACCTCACGAGAGGTGAAATAGTAAAAAAGTGAGATATATCATGGATTCCGAGGTCTCATAATTTATGCTTCACACGCAGGAGGTCACTGGTTCGAGTCCAGCAGTCTCCACCAAAACCCTTGAAATCGTATGATTTCAAGGGTTTTTTCTTGTTTTCGGCAAAAGGAAAGACCCCCTGTCTTCCTATCGGAAACGAAGGGACGCAGGAGGTCTTGTGATGGCGAAGAAAATCGAAGTGCCCGTCAAAGGGGCGCATTTTCACGCAAGCAGCTGAAAGCCCATCACGGCAATGCCCAGCACCACGAGCACCACGCCCGTGGCGCGGTTGAGGGTCTTGGGCTGCGCACGGTTGGCAAAGACTGCGGCGATACGCGCCCAGAGGAGCGTGAAAACGACGCACAGCGCCCATGTGAGCGTATCCGGCAATCCCCCGATGGCAAAGTGGGAAACGGCGCCGGTCATGGCGGTGAAGGTCATGATGAAAACGCTCGTGCCGACGGCTGTTTTCAGCTCGTAGCCCATGACGCTCGTGAGGATGAGCAGCATCATCATGCCGCCGCCCGCGCCGATGAAGCCGCAGATCATGCCGATCATCGCGCCGCAGACGAGCGACTGCACCGCGCGCTTTTTCGCGTCCGCCTGCGCCATCGTTTCCTTCGTGGTCATCACGGGGCGCAGGATGAATTTGACGCCCAGCAGGAACGTCATGAAGACGGAGAAGCCGCCCATCGTCGCCGAGGGGACGAGGCTTGCCGCGTAGCTGCCGATGACGGTGAAGAGCAGCACGCTCGCCATCATGATAAGGCCGTTTTTGATGTCGAGATTCTTGTTTTTGTGGTAGGTATAGGCCGAGACGGCGCTCGCGAGCACATCGGACGAGAGCGCGATGCCCACGGCCATGTAGGGCTCAACGCCCAGAAAGGTGATCAGCATGGGGCTGATGACTGCGGCGGCGCTCATCCCGGCAAAGCCGGTGCCGAGCCCCGCGCCCATGCCCGCAAAAAATGTGACCAGAACGGTCGTCAGGATACTCATGGTTCGTTTGCCTCCAGAATTGCATCAAGATTGCTTTCGATCTCCGCGAGCGCCGCGGCGAAGGCTTCCCGCCGCGCTTCGTCCATGCCTGCAAAGAGGCTCTCGGAAAAATCCTTCTGGAGCTGCCGCCCGCGCGCGAGGATGGGCGCTGCCTTTTCGGTGCAGAGAAGTTCCGTCTTCCGCCGGTCGCCCGCCACCGCGCAGCGCGTGAGATAACCCTCCTGCACGAGCTTTTCCACATTGACCGACACGAGATTTGCCTTGAGGCGGTGGATCTCCACGATCTCGCTGGCCGTTTTATAGTCCGGGTTGTTCCCCAGGAACATCAGGATGTCGAAGGCCGTCTGCGGCAGGCCCAGCTCCTTGCAGAGCGGCTTGCACACTTCGCTGTAGGCCAGAGCGATCTTTCGGGAGATTGATATGCTTCGGTTCATGCCCTTCCTTCTTTCTTTTTTGAACTGTTCATTTTTGAAGTATTATAGTTTGCGATGTCCCCTAAGTCAACAGGCGGGACGGAAAAATTTCCGCTCCTTTTCCACAGGAACCGATCGCCCTGTGGAAGCTGCGGAACAAAAAATACGCTGCGGATTGCTCCGCGGCGTATTTTTTGTGTGGCCGCTTACTTGGCGGCGCGGTAGAGGAAGGAAACGATCTGCGCACGCAGGCAGTTGCTGTTCGGGGAGAAGGTGGTGTCGCTCGTGCCGGTGGTCACGCCTGCGTTGACGGCCCACTGCACGGCGGGGGCGTAGAAGGCGCTCGCGCTCACATCGGCAAAGGCGTTCGTGCCCTCAGCCGCCGGTGCGCCGGCCGCTCTCCACTGGAAGGTGACAGCCTGTGCGCGCGTGACGGAAGCATCCGGGGAGAAGGTCGTGCTGCTCGTGCCGGTGGTCACGTTGTTTTCCACCGCCCACGCAACGGCCTTTTCGTAATACGCGCCGCTCTTCACGTCGGTGAAGGACGTGGTCATGGACTTCGGCTCGGGGCTGCCGTTGGCTCTCCACAGGAAGGTGACCATCTGGCCGCGCGTGCAGCCCGCGTTCGGCGCAAAGGTCGTGGCGGTCGCGCCGGAGGTGATGTTCTTCGCAACGGCCCAGGCAACGGCGTCGGCATAGTAGGCGTCGTCGGCGACATCGGTAAAGGGAATCGACGCGGAGCCGTCATAGTTCTTGTCGCTCAGGACGGAGGAGAAGAGGAAGTTGCTGAGGTAGGCGTACTCGTCTCTCTGGTGGACCTTATGGGTGAGGGAGTTGGCAAAGAGGACGACATTCATGCCGTTTTCCTTGTAGGCAAAGCCCTGCACGCCGCCGTTTAAGTAGGACTTGAAGCCCGCGGCGCGCTCGGCAGTGTTCGTGGGGATGAAGCCCTCGGTGGGCGTCTTGGTCTTATCGCTCTTGACGAGGACCGTCGCGGAGGCGGGAACCTTGGAGAAGTAGCCGAGGCCGTAGGCATAGAGGATATCGTCGCCGTCAGCAATGTAGCTCGCGTTCACAAGGGTCTTGTTGGGATAGACAACGGGGGTCAGGCAGTCCATCGCGCCGTCCAGCTCGGTGTATTCCACGCCGGCGATGAGGTCAGAGGCGGAGGACGCTGCGGAATAGCTGTAACCGATGTACGGCAGGCCGTTTTTCACGGCGGTCTTTGCGGCGGCGTCGAGCTTCGTCGCACCTGCGGCGGCGTCCGCCTTGGTCACGTCGGAGGTCGTGGTGAAGCCCATGAGGTTCATCGCGGCGGTATCATAGTTCCAGCCGGCGCTCTGGCTGATCTGCGGCGTGTAGACAAATCCCTTCTCGCTTTCAGCAGGCGTGCCGGGGACGTAGACGGTCGGGGACTTGGTGATGATCTTCGCCTTCACGCTCGTCTTGTCGACGCCCGCGGCAGAGAGCAAATACTTGCCCGCGACGGTCTGATAGTCGGCGTAGGAGCAGATGAAATCGCCCATGTGGTCGCCGCTCGTGACCATGCCGACGGTCTTGCCGGCCTTGAGAAGTTCGTTGACGGCGGCGGTGGAGTCTTCGGAGGCGTTGGAGAGGATGACGTCTTTGTTCTTGTCACCTGTGAAGTAGGAGGTCAGCGCCTTGGTGTAAGCGAGCGCGTCGTCGTGGTCCATCGCGTCGCCGCAGACGGCGGAGATGCTCTTGTAGGCGGCGGGCTCGGCCACGGTGACCATGTCGAAGCCGCGCGTTTCATTGAAGGAGGTGATGCCCTCGGAGTAGAGGATCGTCCAGCCGTTGATGAGCGTGCCGTCATACAGCACGCCGTTGGCGACAGAACGCTTGGCCTGATACATCGAGACGATCATCGTACCGGCGGGGTAGGTAACGCCGTCATAGGTGAATTCCTTTTCAGTCACGTTGACCTTGACGTCGTTTCTCGTGAGCCACTCCATCATGTCGGCCGCGGCCTGAAGGTTGGTCTGGTTCTCGCCGTCGAGCGGAATGATGTAGCACTCGGGATAGAAGTTGCCGTTCTGGCCCGCGCCCTTGTACTCGGGACGGAAGAGATCCATCTCCGCGCCCTCGACGTCGTTCTGGTCGCACAGCCACTGGCCGACCAGCTCGAAGGCATCGGAATTGAAGTTCTTCACACCGCGCTCGAAGATCTTGACCTGAGAGGTGAGGTAGGAGAGCTTTTCGGCGGCAACATAGGCGGCGTTGCCGAGGATACCATACTGCGCCGCCTGAGCGGTATCGTCGTTGTAGGCGGGCAGCTCAACGGTATAGGCAACGGTGCCCTGCAGCATGGCAAACTGAGGAGTGTAGCTCGTGGACATATCGTCCCACGGGTCTTCCCAGTAGGTCTCGGTGCCGTTGCCGGTGTAGCTCAGGTAATCGCGCTGGGGGATGACATAGCTGTTGTAGCCGTCGTTATTGGCGACCGCCGCGATGCCCAGCGCCTCGCCGCCGGTGATGAGGTGCTCGGCGAGCAGGTCGTACTCAAAGTTCGGCTCGTGCGGGGGATCGCAGGGCTCGCACTGGAATGCCTGCACACGGCCGTGGAACTCGGCAAGCGACATGGGGTTGAACGTGCCGATGAGCTGCTGCATGTTGGCCGTCTCGCTCGTGGTCTGGAAGGAGTTGTCGCGGTTGAGGTCGTAGCCGTTTGTGGAGTGTCTCGTGAGATAGGTACGGCCGTCGACGTTCTCCTCGGGCACAAGGATGAAGAACACGTCGGACAAAAGCTCGTCCTTGACGTTCACGCTCTTATTTTCGACGGTGTAATACTCTTCAAGGTCGACCTTGCCGGACTTGCCGTTGTTGTCGGCCGTCAGATAGCCCAAATAGCTGGCCTTATCCTTGACGAGGTCGGGGATGGCGACGCTGCCCTCCGCGCCCACAGGGCCCATCTCGGCCTTGAGCTCTTTTTCGCCCGCGGCGGTGAAGCCCGTGAGCGTCTTGTAGTCGATGGTCTTTTCGCTCGTGATCATCTTGGCGAAGTCGAGCACGCCGTCGGTGGCGGCGACCTCGTTGGAGTGGATGTTGGAATACATCACGGGCACGCGGATATCGTCGAGCGCGCCGGACTTGATCTGGGCGAGCACGGCATCGGGATCGGTCTCGGCCTGCTCGGTCAGGGCGAGCCACTTGCTCACGCTCGCCTTGGAGTCGGCCACGATGAGATAGGGCATATCACGGCCCGCGGTGGACTGGCCCATGGAGAATTCTTCCACGTAGAGACCGTTTTTCGTGCCGTTTGCCGCGATCGTATCGAGCTCCTTGTAGATCTCCCACATGGTGTTGAAGTTTTCATACGGCGCAACTTTGACGCTCACGGAGCCGAGATCCTTGCCGCTGTTTTTGGCGACGAGATCAAAGTAGCCGCACAGGTCGATGTAGTAGCCGCCGTTCACATGGGGCACGCTGTAGTCGACGCTGGTCACGCCGGTTCTGCGGTTGGTGGAATAGAAGTAGTTGTTCACATGGAAGGAGACGTCGAGGACGGTCTTGCCGTTTTTCTCGCTTGCGGAGAGCTTGATGTCCGTGAACTGGTGCTCGTCGCCCTCGGTCAGCCAGTCATTCAGAGGGCCGCCCGCGTAAGCGTAGGGGAACAGCTCCTCGTTGACGTAGGGGCGGGAATCGTCGCGCTCGAGCGAGAGCGAAACGGTACCGGTGCTGACGGCCGCGGCGAGCGCATCCTTCGTCATGCCGGACACGGGGATGGCGAGGGACACGTCCTTGCCGTTTTCATCGGTGACAAGGGTGATGGTCGCGTCGACCGGGAATTTCGTTCCCAGCAGCGCATCGTCCTTGGGGTTCATGTCCTGGTAGCTGACGGCAAACGCGGACGTGACCGCGAGCGAGAGCGTCATTACCAGGGCCATCAGCAGCGCGAGCGCTTTGCTGACAGAGTTTGGATAATGTTTCATGGTTTTCGTCCTCCAGAGTGGTCTTATGCCGCCACACACAGCGGCGGAAAGTTGATGGGTTTAGTGTAACTCAATAAAAATACATAGTCAAGAGAATATTCATACCTAATCCCGCCAAATTTCAGCGTTGAATCTGTATTTTTGTTCATCATTTTTCACAAAGCAGTGCGTCAAGTCCCCGTCTTTCAGATCCTTTTGTGAATGCATCCGTAAATTTATACAGAATTGCACTGCATAGGATATTCTTCTTCGCCGCGATTGCAAATGACGGCGGGGCGCATTATAATAAGAGGCAATCATCATTCAAACGCAGGAGGAACCGAATATGCGGCTGCAAAGCGCAATCTTTACACTGGGCGATACCCTCTTCACCCCCGACGGCGCGGCGCGCGAGGGACTCGACAAGGCGCTTTCACTTTTTAAGATGGAGGGCGTGTGGCTCAGCGCGGTGACGGCGCTCAGCGCGGAGGACGCGCAAAAAGCGCTCGAAAAGGCGGGGCTTAGCTCGTATTTCCGCTTCGTGCTGACAGAATCCGTCGCGCTCTGCAAGGCGGACAGCGGCACGATGTTCGAGCGCGCGATGAAGCGCCTGCACTCGCAAAAGGACGATACGATCGTCTTTTCCGGCTCGCTTGCGGCGATCCAAAACGCGAAGGACGCGGGTTTTCGCACCGTGGCCGTCCGCGGCGGCGCGGAGGAGGAAGTGTGGCGCGCGATGCGCACCGCCGCAGCGCAGAGCCTTGAAAATTACAGCGAGCTGCTGGCGCAGACAAATGAGTGATAGAAAAAAGAGTTCAGGCAAAAAGCCCAACACTGTTAAGATAAGAACTGTAAAGGGATAAAATTCATGTTTTCTCCCTTTACAGTTTTTGGCAATCTCATTTATTATGTTTATATTTTAGAAAGAGTTCTCTGATTAATTAACGTGATGCAACAATTATTTCACCTCCATAACACGAATGAAAATTATTCATTCTTATATTGACATTAGCTTTTTCTTATAGTACCCTTTGTATAAAAGGCGGTGAGTTCGTGAAGCTATTAACGCAGTGCCCTACCTGCAAACAAAAACTCGTTGCAAAAGTTCTGTCCTGTCCGGATTGTGGTTTGGAAATATCAAATATATTTGAGTTAAGCCCTTTTGACTACTTGGACACAGCCAATACTGATTTTCTTATGTGCTTTCTTAAATCGCGTGGCAATTTGAAAGCAGTTCAAGAAGCACTCGGTATCTCTTATCCAACAGCGAAGAAACAGTTAGATCGTGTGATAACAGCATTAGGAATGGCAAACGAAAATGTGGAGGTATTGAACATGGGTAGCTTTCATGCAACATCTGGAGCTGACGCTTCAACGCTTATACGGAACAAATTAATTGAAGCGGGCGGAAAAGCCATTGTTTATTCTTACAAGAACATTCCCTATGAAATCCACCTGAGTGAAAGTGGTACAGGTTTTAACTGCGATGCGCTTAGCCCCATATATTTTTACGAATTTAGGGTATTTGACATTATAGTAGACCTGCTGAAAAGTGAAGGCGGCGAAGCTTCTAAAGGTCAACCTCGCAAGTACAAAGTTGGGTCTGAAAAGTGCAACGAGCATACTGTAGCAGGCGCGATAGCACTAAATTATTTTAATAAAGTAAAAGGCGAGACGGTCCTTGACCCGCAATCTGTTCTAGATGCTATCCTTGTGTGGGCTGATATTGCAGAAAACGGAAGAGGTAGTATTAGACTGACAAAAAACTATAGAAAGCTGGTAAATTATCATGTGTAATATTCTGGCATTTATGGTAGCAGTTCTTTATGGCTTTGTAAAATCAGTGCTTAATTATGGAGGAAAATGCAAAGGGCGCAGATGCAGACGGTATTGGTAAGCCAAGCTAGAAGCTCCCATGTCTACTTATCAAAAGTAGACATGGGAGCTTCTTTTACTGTCTAGTTTTCTTATCTTAACAGTGTTGGGCTTTCGCCTGAACTCTTTTTTTCTCTCTTTTAGGCCTCCGCGTCTTCCTGCGGCTGGAGCTTGCTGCCAAAATACGCGAGCACTGCGCCGAGAATGGCGCACGCGACGCCCCAGACCATCTCCGCTGTCGAGGCAAAGCCCGTCGGAATGATAATGAGCGTGGAGGCAAGCACGATGCCGATGACGGCGTGATAAGCGATGGAGTAGTGCGTGTCGAAAAGCCTGCTCACAATGCGGGCAAACAGCGCCATCACGCCGACCATGCCAAGCCCCCATGGGACGAGCACGGTGAAATCAAGCTGGGCAATGCCGTCGATCAGCGGCGTGAGAAGGCCGACAGCCATCAGGATGGACGACGACGTCATCCCCGGGATGATGAAGCTGAAGCCCCACAGCACGCCGCAGAAGAGAAAGCCCCAGAAGTTTGCGGGCATCTCGGCAAATGAACTGAACTTGACGGCCATCAGCGCGCCGAACAGGGCGAGGAAGCTGACGATCAGCGAGGTGTACGAGCCGTTGCTGCGCCCCTGCGTGCCCGCCTCGTGCCAGAGGTCGGGCAGCGTGCCGAGGATGAGCCCGATGAAGAGGCACGTAGCGACGGTTTCCGACTGGTGAAACAGCGCAAGGATCACGCTGCCGCCGCCCAAAAAGCCGATCGCCCAGCCGATGCCGACGGCGAGCAGCATCCGCCAGTAGCGTTGAAGCGCGCGCCTGGGGTGCGTGAGCAGCTCCATCGCGGGGCGGTAGATGCCGAATACGACTGCGAGCACGCCGCCGGAGATGCCCGGCAAAATCGCGCCCGCGCCGATGATGATACCCTGCACAATGCGCATGATACCGTTTTTGATGCGGGAATTTTTCATATTGCTGCCTTTTTATGTGCTGCGCCCGCCGCAAAGCGGCGGAACGCGACGCGGTTTAATAGCCCTTTCTGCGGTCGACGAGGTGATGCATCGGGCGGCCCGCGGCGTAATTTTCCAGATTTTCGCAGAAGAGCTGCACGTTGCGCTCGCAGGTGTAGCCGAGCGTCATGTTGCCCGCGACGTGCGGCGTGAGCAGGAGGTTCTTGGCCTTGCGCAGCGGATGATCCGCAGGCAGCGGTTCAGGCACGACGACATCGAGCGCCGCACCGGCGAGGTGCCCGGAATCCAGCGCTTTGATCAGCGCGTCCTGATCGATGGCCGTGCCGCGGCCAACGTTGATGACGTAAGCGCCTTTCGGGAGCAGCGCCATGCGCTCTGCGTTCAGGATGTTCACCGTGTCGCTCACCGAGGGGAGAGACATGAAGAGAAGGTCAGTCTCGGGCAGGAGCTGATCGAGCTCCGTGACGGGATGAACGGCGTCAAAGTCCGCGTTCGCGCGGCCGCTGCGGCTGACGCCGGTCAGGCTCGCGGGATGGAACGCGCGCACGCGGCGGGCAAATTCCGTGCCGATGTCGCCCGTGCCGAGGCACGTGACGCGCGCGCCGTGGAGCGAGTGGATGCCGCCCGGGAGCACGCGCCAGCCGCCCTCGCGGATGATCTCGGTGTACTCCATCTGGCGGCGCAGCAGCATCAGCGAGACCATGACAGAATGCTCGGCGATCGTCGTGCCGTAAGCGCCCGAGGCGTTCGTCAGCAGGCAGTCGGGATTCTGATACAGGTCGTCGCGGCAGAAGCGGTCCACGCCCGCCCAGCAGCTCGCGTACCACTTGAGATTGCGTGCGCCCGCGATGACGCGCTGGGACGGATGGCCGTAGAGGATCGTGCAGTCGTCCACATTGCCCTCCGCCGCCTTGGACGAGGGGAAGAAGACGATGTCGTAGCCGCAGCGTGCGGCGGTGTCGCGCAGCGTCTTTTCGTATGCCGGAGTCAGGAAGTCGATGATGACGCCGATTTTTTCATTCATGGTTCAATTCCTCCAAAATCACTTCTGCGACGCGCAGGCCGTCGGCCGCGGCACTCATGATGCCGCCGGCGTAGCCCGCGCCCTCGCCGCAGGGATATAGACCGCGCAGGGCGGATTGAAAACTCAAGTTGTCGCGCACGATGCGCACAGGCGACGAAGAGCGCGTCTCCACCGCCGTCAAAACGGCGTCGGGCGCATCGAAGCCCCTTAATTTCCGCCCCAGCATCGGAAGGCCCTCCTCGAGCGCCTCGCACACAAAGGGCGGGAGGCAGCTGTGCAGGTCGCACCAGCGGACGGAGGGAAGATAGGTCGGGACGACCTTTCCCGCTCCCGTTGACGGGCGATGCTTGAGAAAATCTTCGACCCGCTGGGCGGGGGCGGCGTAATTTCCGCCGCCAAGGCGATAGGCCGCGTCCTCCAGCTCGCGCTGGAACTGGACGCCCGCGAGGGTATCGCCGGACGGGAAATCCTCCGGCGTAACGGAGACCAAAAGTCCGCCGTTGATGTTCTCGCCGTCGCGCGCAAATTCGCTCATGCCGTTTGTCACGACGCGCTTTTCCTCCGACGCGGCGGCGACGACCTCGCCGCCGGGGCAGACGCAGAACGAGAACACGCCGCGCCCCTTTTCCGTGTGGCAGGAGAGCTTGTACGACGTGGGTGGGAGGCCGGGCGTGCCCGCCGCCTCCTTATATTGCGCTAAGTCCATGTCGCGCTGGCGGTGCTCGATGCGCACGCCGACGGCAAAGGGCTTGGGCTCCATCGGCACGCCGCGCTTTTGCAGCATTTCGAACGTATCGCGCGCGCTGTGGCCGGGCGCGAGCACGACGTGCTTTGTGGGCAGCGTGTACTCCCCCTCGGGGGCGCTCACGCGCAGCGCCGTGACGCTGCCGCTGTTCTGCTCGATATCCACAACCCTGTGGGAAAACCGAACTTCGCCGCCGCGGTCAATGATCTCGCGGCGGAGATTTTGCAGCACCACATATAATTTGTCGGTGCCGACATGAGGCTTGGCGTCGACTAAAATATCCTCGCTCGCGCCGAAGCGGACGAACTCCTCTAAAATATAGCCGTGGCGCAGGTCCTTTGTGCCGGTGTTGAGCTTGCCGTCGGAAAATGCGCCCGCGCCGCCTTCGCCAAATTGCACGTTCGAGGTCAGATCAAGCTCGCCCGTGCGCCAGAAGTGCTCGACATCGCGCTTTCGCTGCTCGACCGCGCGCCCGCGCTCTAATAAAATGGGTCTTGCGCCGCAGCGGGCCAGCAGCAGCGCGCAGAAAAGGCCCGCGGGCCCCGCGCCGATAACGACAGGGGAGACCTCCGGCGCTGAAACAGGCGCGGGCGGCGTATATTTCTTCGGCGCGTAGGGCTGCACATTCTTATTCTTGCAGTGCCGTAAAACGCCGGATTCGTTTTTGACCTCGACCGCGCAGGAGCAGACGAGCTTCACGCCCTCGCGCGCGTCGATGGAGCGGCGCAGGAGCTTGATAGAGACGAGCGCCTCCTCGCTCACGCGCAGCGCGTGCGCGCAGGCCGCGCGCAGCTTGTCTTCCTTTACCCCCACAGGGAGCTTCAGATTGTCGATGCGAAGCATGTGCGCCGCCTCCTTTTTCTCAAGTCGCGTTTCATTTTATTATGACGGAAAGGAAAGCGCAAGGGGAATCGCGCGATTATCACAGAAACTTAAAAAAGTCATCGGGAATTTAAGAAATCGTCAAATAGCGTTCAAGAAATATACATAAATATACCCTATGATAGCATCATCGAAAGCAAAGAGGCTGCGAGCAAGGGTCTCAGTCCATAGGAGGTCATCATCATGTACGAAGACGAAAACAACCTGTATCATTACAGCTATCGCAAGGGCGACGAGCAGAACCCCAACGCCCCGATCGACACGAAGAACTACGCCGAGGACCCGTGGGATAAGAATCCCGGCGGCAGCCCGAAGAAAAAGGGCGGCAGCGGTCTTTCCGGCAAGATCGTGGCGCTGGCGCTGGTGTGCGCGCTCGTCGGCGGCTTCATCGGCGCAGGCGTGAGCGGCGCGACGACCAAGGTCAACAAGACGAGCGTTCAGGTCAGCGACCGCGAGGTCGCGCAGGTGCAGACCGTCAAGGTCGACGGCAAGACGCAGATGTCGATGTCGGAGGTCTATGCCTCGAACGTCAACAGCGTGGTGTCCATCAACGTTTCCGCCACGACCAACTACTTCGGCCAGACCGTGCAGACCGCCGCGAGCGGCACGGGCTTTTTCATCACGGAGGACGGCTACATTCTCACGAACCACCACGTCATCTCTGATGCGAGCAGCGTGAAGGTAACGCTTTACAACGGTGAGACCTACGACGCCAAGGTCATCGGCAGCGATGAGGACTACGACATCGCCGTTCTCAAGATCGACGTGACGGGCGCAACGCCCGTGGTGCTGGGCGATTCGAGCAAGGTCGCCATCGGCGAATCCGTCGCCGCTGTCGGCAACCCGCTCGGCGAGCTGACGTTCTCGATGAGCGAGGGCATCGTCTCCTGCGTCAACCGCGCCATCAATGTTGACGGCACGCCCTTTAACATGATCCAGGTCGACTGCTCCATCAACCCCGGCAACTCCGGTGGCCCGCTCTTCAACAGCTACGGCGAGGTCGTGGGCATCGTGTCGGCCAAGTATTCGAGCTACTCGAACACCACCGTGGAGGGCATCGGCTTTGCCATTCCCATCAACGACGTCGTGTCGCTCGTCAAGGACATCATGACCAACGGCTATGTGACCAACAAGGCCTACATGGGCATCACGCCGCAGACGATGACCGCGCAGATGGCGCAGCAGTACCGCTACGACGTGACCGAGGGCGTCTTCGTCTGCTCCGTTGACCCGGACAGCGCCGCCGACAAGGCGGGGCTCAAGCTCGGCGATGTCATCACGAAGATGGACGACAAAACGATCTCCTCCTATGAAGACCTCGTCGCTGCTAAAAAGAGCTACAGCGCGGGCGACACCGTGACGCTGACCGTCTACCGCGAGGGTAAGACGATCGAGGTAGAGCTCACCTTCGACGCTGTTCCCGAATCGGCGGAAACGAACAATTCCGACCAGAGCACCGACAACAGCTACAATGGTAACGGCGGGTACGGCAACGGCGGCAACGGCAATGGCGGCAACGGCTACTACTCCAATCCCTGGGATTTCTTCAATAACTTCTTTGGATATAATGGCTGATGCCACTGAAAAAGGAGCCTCGAAAGAGGCTCCTTTTTTTATTGCCGCGCGCAAGCGCGGCTTTTTTCGCGCCCAAAGGGCGCGGGGAGTTTATGCAGCCCGAAAGGG
>OGOY01001449.1_pt1 | contig 25119 bp, 18 predicted proteins | sample 1552811 | NCBI WGS metagenome assembly OGOY01 (sample SAMEA2580132, study PRJEB22360) | human gut metagenome | biome: human gut; feature: human-associated habitat; material: faeces | place: Denmark | collected 2008/2010 | reverse complement strand
TACCTCTCAGAGCTTTTAACCATCGGCCGCAGAGCGCGGGACTAGGATCTGCATCTCGCGGTGCCTATAGGTTCCCGACCAACGTAGTCCGCCAAACGACGGCCTGAGGCTAGTCAACTAGAGGCTTTTTCAAGCCTCGGCCTTTAGGCCGAGGTAGTTGACACGGAATCATGTTTCTCATCTTGCTGAGTTCTTCTCGGATCAGCTTTGCAATCTTGAGCGTGGTTTTCTCCGGAAACTGAGTCGTGACGATCTGAATGAAACACTTCCGCGGCGTCTCTTTGTTCATCCAGTAAACCGGCATGAAGGTGTCTTTTCTGCAACAGTCGACCTTAACTAATCCTCCGCCGATTCGGAAAAATCCTGCTCTCGCAATCTCAGCTTGGATTGAGTAACCCATCTGGTTGATACGAGGAACAAGGGTTTCTGCAAAAAATTCCGCTGTCGGAGCTTGCGGCGTATATGTTCCGCCGGCGACAGAAATGTGAGATTTCATTTTCTGTACTGCTAACGGAAGAAGCACGCTTTGAAGGACCAGCGAGACACTCCCTCCTGTGTCCACAGCAAACTGATAAGTTCCTGCTTTAATCTTTTTAGGGATAAAGAGAAGATCCTCTGAACCGAGTTCAGCACCTTCAAGTTTTGCTCCGCAAATTTCGGCAGTAGCTAAAACACCGCAAAGATGCTGTCTGCGCAGACCGGATTGGTTGCGATCCTTTCGAATGGAGTGCATTTCGAATGGTTTTCCGAGAATGGCAGAAAGCGCTAAAGCGGAACGAAGAATCTGGCCGCCCCGTGACCGATGCTTCCGTCGATTTTTAAAGTTTCCATTTTGTTTTTTCCTTTTTACTATCTGCCATTCTTACTGCAAGAGCCGTGCCAAGTTTTCAATATTTCGATAAATCAAATAATTATCGATAAAGAGAAAATCAAACGTAATTCTAGCCTTATTAAAAACTATAATTTTATATAACTTTATATAAAAATTTATAGTCCAATGAAAAAGAAAATTGTCGTATTAGGCTTTCTGGGAACGAATCTAGATCTAGGCGGAAAGGCTCGCTGGGGACGTTGGCGTCCGACGATTTCTTTAGGTCAACAGGACGACCTTCTTGTAGATAGGTTCGAATTGTTTTATGAAAAGAACTTCTTGGACCTAGCTCAGCTGGTTCAGAAAGACTTTCAGCAAGTCTCGCCCGAAACCGAATTCAATCTCCGCGAAGTTGTTCTAAAGGATCCCTGGGATTTTCAGACAGTCTACAGCGGGATCTTCGACAATTTAAAAGACTATAAATTTGATACGGACAATGAAGAGTATTTGGTTCACATCACGACAGGTACTCATGTCATTCAGATCTGTCTCTTCCTTCTGACCGAATCACGCCATATTCCGGGAAAACTTCTCCAAACACACATGCAGAAATCTCGGAATCCGAACGGAACCTATACGATCATCGATCTTGATCTTTCCAAGTATGACAAGATTGCCGAACGATTCCATCAGGAGCAGAAAGACGGTATTCGCTTTTTGAAGTCAGGGATTGAAACTCGGAATGCCAAATTCAATGAGATGATTCGTGAATTGGCAACGGTCAGCGTCAAATCTAAGGCACCTATTCTCCTTACCGGCAAAACCGGCGTCGGCAAAACCAAGATGGCTCGCCTCGTTTACGAGTGGAAGAAGCAAAAACGCATGGTTAGCGGCAATTTTGTAGAACTCAACTGCGCCACTTTAAGAGGCGACGCCTGTATGTCTGCACTCTTCGGCCATGTCAAAGGTGCATTTACCGGCGCCGTTGAAAATCGTAAGGGCCTGCTCAAAGCCGCTGACGGTGGCCTTCTCTTCCTCGATGAAATCGGTGAGCTCGGACTGGATGAACAGGCGATGCTACTTCGAGCCCTGGAAGAAAAGCGGTTTTTCCCGTTGGGTTCCGACAGCGAGGTCACGAGCGACTTCCAGCTGATTTGCGGTACCAACAAAAATCTTTCCCTGATGGTTAAAGAGAAAAAGTTCCGTGAAGACCTTCTCGCCCGTATTCAGCTTTGGTCATTCAACATTCCTTCGCTGAAAGACAGACACGAAGACATTGAACCGAACCTGGATTATGAACTTCAGCAGGTTTCATTAACTACCGGAAATCTGTTTAGTTTTAACAAGGAAGCTAGAGAAAAATTTCTTTCTTTATCCAATTCCTCTGAAGCCTTATGGAAGTCGAACTTCCGGGACTTGTCCGGTGCGGTCACGAGAATGTCTACGCTTTCGGAAGGCGGGCGAATTACCGAAAGCGATGTCGAATCCGAATGGAATCGACTGCTCAGGCAGTGGTACCCGGAAGGACAAACAGAAAGTGAGAAACCTTCTCTGCCGCCGGTTCTTTCCGAGGAGCAATGGAAAGAACTCGATCTCTTTGACCGTTGCCAGTTAGAAAAAGTCATCGAAGTTTGCCAATCCTCCAAGAATCTCGCTGATGCCAGCCGTAAACTTTTCGCTCACTCACTTTCAGAAAAGAAGTCAACGAATAACTCAGATCGACTGAGAAAGTACTTAGCTAAATTCGGTTTGAGCTGGACTGATTTACATAAGGATTGATTTACCGAGTTAGGAGAGGACAAAGACTTATCGACTTAGATCCTAAACCACGGAAAATTTACTCAATCTGGCTTTCCTCCGGCTCAGATTCGTTTCTTCAAGTCCATACTTGAAAAATCGCAATGAAAGAACGACCTGCCATTGGTTCGTTCAAGGGAGTCAATGAAATGCCAGTACTCGCTGCCGTCGCCGTACCTCATCCGCCGCTTATTATTCCTGAAGTCGGCAGAGGCGAAGAAAAAAGAATCCAGCACACCATCAATGCCTACCAACAGGCTATGCGGTTTTTAGCCCGCTTTAAACCGGACACTGTGGTTCTGACGACTCCGCACACCGTGATGTATGCGGATTATTTTCACATTTCTCCGGGCAAGAGCGCCTGCGGCGATTTATCTCGCTTTAATGCTCCTCAAGCAAAAGTCGAAATTCCCTACGACGAAGATTTCGTTCATCAGCTTGAAAGCTACTGCCAGGAGCATCATATGCACGCAGGCACTTTAGGCGAACGCGATCCTTCTTTGGACCATGCCACCGTGGTTCCGCTTCTCTTCTTAGAAGATTATCTGAATGATTTTGAGTTGGTCAGAGTCGGTCTGTCCGGCCTTTCAATTGCCGATCACTATCGTTTAGGCGAAGCGATTTCTGCTGTTGCCGATAAAACCGGCAAGCGTGTCGTGATGATTGCAAGCGGTGACTTGTCTCATAAACTCACCGCCGAAGGTCCTTACGGATTTTCTCCTGAAGGTCCTAAGTTCGATAAAGAACTGATGGAATGTTTTGAAGACGCCGACTTCCTGCGCATGATGACCATTAAGCCTGAAGTCTGTGAATCTGCCGCTGAATGCGGTCATCGTTCCTTTGTCATTATGGCCGGCGCCTTTGACCGAAGAAAGGTTGACTCTCATGTTCTTTCTTACGAAGGGCCGTTCGGCGTCGGATACGGCGTTGCCACGTTTGAAGGCGAAGGCCCTGATCCGGCCCGTGATTTCTTAGACAAACTCGAAGCCATCGAGGACAAGGAATATCACGAAAGGCTCAGCAAAGAAGATCCGTACGTGAAACTGGCTCGGTTAAGCGTTGAAACTTTTGTGAAGACCGGCCAATACGCTCCTCTTCCGAATAATCTTCCGGCCGACATGATGGATAAAAGAGCCGGTGTGTTTGTATCTCTGCACGAACACGGACGTCTGAGGGGATGCATCGGTACAACAGAACCGACTCAAGCCAATATCGCGCTCGAAATCATCGCCAACGGTGTTTCTGCCTGCTCTCGAGACCCGCGCTTCCCGCCTGTCCAGCCTGAAGAGCTGAAATATCTTGTTTACAAGGTTGATGTCCTGGAACCGGCTGAAAAGATCTCGTCTGAAGACGAACTCGATCCGAAAGTTTACGGCGTCATCGTTGAAAAAGGAAGCCGCCGCGGCTTGCTCCTGCCGGATCTCGAAGGCGTGGACTCGGTTGCTCAGCAAGTCAGCATCGCCAAACAAAAGGCCGGTATTGCTGAAAACGAACCCGTTCAGCTTTATCGCTTCAAAGTCGTAAGACATTCCTGATATGAACCGTGAACAAGTTCTTTGTGACGTTTGTCCTAAGTTCTGTAAGCTGAGAGAAGGTCAGATCGGCTTCTGCAGAGCAAGATCCAATATCGGCGGGAAGATTGTTCCTATCAATTACGGACAGGCGACTTCCCTAGCCTTGGATCCCATCGAAAAGAAGCCGCTGATGCGTTTCTGCTCCGGAACTTATATCCTTTCTTACGGCAGCTACGGCTGCAACCTGCGTTGCCCGTACTGCCAGAATGCGTCGATTTCGATGGCGGGACCCGACAACTGCCCTCACCGCTTGATTACGCCTGAAGGCCTGACGGATCTTGCCGTTGACTTGAGCAAGCAGGAACCCAGAAATATAGGCGTTGCATTTACTTATAACGAACCGACGGTGTGTTTTGAATTTATCCGGGACACATCGAAACTTCTCCATGAAGCCGGACTGAAATCCGTGGTTGTAACCAACGGAGGCCTCGTTAGGAAGTATGCCGATGAACTTTTGCCGCACGTCGATGCTTTGAATATCGATTTGAAAGGATTTTCAAACGAGTTTTATCGGTACGTTAAGGGCGAATTCGACACCGTTAAGGAATTTATCAAAGCTGCGGTCGAACACAAATGTCATGTAGAGCTCACCACACTCGTGATCCCGACAAAGAACGACGATCCGGAAGAAATAGGACGGGAGGTTGAATGGATCGCTTCCATATCGCCTGAGATTCCTCTGCATTTGAGTCGGTTTTTCCCGCGATATAAGGTCGATGATCTGCCGCCTACTCCTGCTGAAACCATCTATCGGCTGAAGGATATTGCTGAGAAAAAGCTGAAATACGTATACACCGGAAATCTCTAACAGCTGTCGGGGGTTTTTGTTCAAGTCGTCCAAAGAAGCATTAGCAATACTTGTCCAGAGATAATTCTCAAGAACATGGCTAACGGATACACAGTTGAATAAGAAATTAGAGCTATACCTTTGTCCGACAAACTGGAAGCAAATCCTAACAGGGAGGTATTGGTTGAACATCCGGCTAAAAGACCCGCAATCGAATGGAAATTCATGTGGTAGCGGGTTCTTGCCAAAATACCGACCGTTGCCAACGGAATGATGGTGATCGGCAGGCCCAAAGCGACGTAAAAGAAGCCGCCTCCATTGAGAAACGAATTGAAGAAAGGCTCCCCGGCCGCCAACCCTACGCTGGCGAGGAAAAATGCCTGTCCCCACTCTCTAAGCATGAGATTGGCGGAATGAGTCGTGTAAGTGACTAAATGGAACCTCGGTCCGAAGTAACCGAGAAGAATGGCAGCGATCAGAGGGCCGCCCGCTAAACCCAACTGAATCGTGACCGGCATATAGGGAAAAGCAATCGGAAAGGCTCCGATAATCACACCGAAAGCCAAACCGGCAAAAATTGCCACCACGTTGGGTTTTTCCAGCTGCTTCTCTCGATTACCCATCAATGCTGCCAAACGGGCAATGGCATTTTTAGGACCTACGCAGCTTAAAGTGTCCCCCAATTGGAGGCGAAGCGTGTTGTAAGGAAAAAATGTGACGCCTGCTCTCGTTACTCGAGTGATGTTGACTCCGTCAAATCTGGACAGATGGAGATCCTCAATCATCACTCCGTTCATTTTGCTGTCAGTCACTCTGATTCTTTCGTTACGTATCGGCGAATGAGCGGTGGCAAGGTCAATGGATGGATCTTCTTCTCCGCAAAAGGCACAAACCGCAGTCTTATGTTCTGCATTGGAAACAATTCGCAGACGATCACCCAAATAAATATAGCTGTCGGCGGTAGGACTGGTAATCGTGCCGTTATGCATAACTCTTGAACAGATGAAGGGACGGCCGATTATTTCCCTGATTTCTCTCAAGGTAATGCCTTGAAGCGCTTTATTTGTTGTTTTAACGTGATAGTAAATCGGAGCTCTGTTCTTAACCTGCTGAGCTTCCTCCCAGTATTTGTCCTCCTGGGCTAAATTAACCTCAAATAACTTCTTCAGACCAAGAATGACGCCTATCACAGAAAGGATCGCAAACGGATAAGCGCAGGCATACCCGACAGTAATATCCTGCTTGGAGCCTAATGACTGAAGAGCCTCTTGTGTTGCACCGAGGCCGGGCGTGCTAGTGACAGCCCCAAACATGATGCCTAAGATCTCGGGAAGAGAAATACTGCTCGAAAATATGAAATACAGTGAGATCGTAATCAAAAGACTTAATCCGACAGCGAGCAACATCAAGCCGGTCAGCTCGAATCCGCTGCTCTTAAACGTCGCAAAGAAAGACGGACCAACCTGCAGTCCGATAAAGAAAACAAAAAGAACCAGTCCGAAATTTCTAAAGAATGCCATCATTCCCGGGTCCACTTTGACACCGGCATAACCCACGATCAAACCGACAAACAAAACACAAGTTGCGCCCAATGAAAGCCCGAAGATTTTTTTGCGCCCAAGACAAATGCCCAAGGAAATGATGACACTGTAGACAAGGAATCCGTGCGCGAAGGATGAAGTATCAAAAATGAGCGACAGCAGCCAATTCATGACGGTTGATTTTTATGGAATTTGAGGTTTCCAAAATCATAAAAAAGTTAATCTCCAAAAACAGAATCAAAACTTAGGATTTCCCTTACATTGCTCTGATTTAAATCAGCCGCCTAATGTTCTTTCTTATGGCTGCAAGCTTCGTTGTCCAACGAGATGACTCGATTTCGAAGAGTCTCTTAACACCCCCTCTAATTTTGAATTCCTGTTAAGAGAGTTTCGCAATTACATTCGCTCGAAAGTAATTCATTATTTACTTTTAATAATAATAAGTAAAAAAGTGATGTTGTGATAATCATGGGGATAAAAATTACTAAAATTTTTATCTTATTGATTTTTAGTATTTAATACTTGAAATTGATACGAGTGATATATATCAATTTTGTTGATACATAATTGATACTAAGAAAATCATTAAAGGATCAGCATCTATTCAAGGATTTTTTGGACTTCTTCTCCTCTAACCTCTGTCTTAAAACCACGACCAACTTCTTCTCTTCAGTTTCCGGCTTTTAGCCTCAAAAAGCGTTAACCACTTAACTAAATTGACGGCAATCACTTCCTTTCCTTTGAAAGTGTTTCCCATTGAACACTTCATTTTTTCTGCTTTTGTTAACCTGCAATCATCTCAAGGAATCTACAAGGAGCATCAAAAATGAGTTCACCCGCAATCAAGTTATTGACTGCCTCCGTCGTCCTTTGCTTCGGCTGCGTTTCTTTTGCCGCCAATCAAACGATCAATACGGACTTAGTCGTTGTCGGCGCCGGTTCTGCCGGCCTCTCTGCTGCCGTTCAAGGCGCAGAACTCGGCAAAAAAGTCGTTCTTCTTGAAAAAAATCCGTACGTCGGCGGCAACTCCCAGCACGCCGAAGGCTTGTTTGCCGTAGATTCCGAATGGAACCGCTTACGCAGCGATCCTTTGACACGCCAGCAGGCTTATGAAGCCTTTATTAAAAAACAGAACCATTTAGTCGATCCCTACAAGAACAAGGATTTCGTCGAAGGTTCCGGTGAAAACATCTCCTGGCTCGCCTCTCACGGAATTGAATTTGAAGTCCGCCGCGAAACACCGGACAAAGACAACACCTGGCACATCATCAAGAACTACAAAGGCACCAACCACGGCGCCGGCCTGATCAAAGGCATGAAAGATGCCGCCGATAAATTAGGCGTCACAACGATGGTTTCTACGCCTGCAACCGACCTCATTACCAAGGACGGTAAAGTCGTCGGCGTTGTTGCCAAAGATGCCAAAGGCAATACTTATACCATCAACAGCAAAGCCGTAATCTTGGCTTCCGGAAGCTTCGGTGACGATCCGCAGAAGGTTAAAGAATGGGGGCATCGAGATCCTGAAGGCTGGAAGAGTTCCGTGCCTATCAACAAGACCGGTGACGGAATTGTGATGGCCACTAAGATCGGTGCAGAAAGAGGCCCGGTCAGCTTCATCGGCCACCTTGGTACAGAAGGCAAAGGCATTAAGTTCCTCAGCAACCTTTATGCCGTTTCTTGGCAGCCCTTCAACCTCTGGGTCAACTCCGACGGCCAGAGATTCACAGACGAATCTACCAGCAACGCTTTCAGCGAAGCCGCCAACGGCATTTATGCTCAACACGACCATTATGGCTGGGCCATCTTCGATACCAATACAATCGACTACTGCATGACCAAGGGTATTGATTCGGGCATCGGCGTTTTGGTACCGGTCGGCACACAGCTCAAGAACCTCCAGCAGGACATCAAAGATGCATTAGCAGTAGACAGCGACGGTTTCAAAGAAGCCGACAGTATTGCTGAATTGGCTAAGAAGATCAACGTTCCTGCCAAGAACCTTGAAGCAACGGTCGCCGAGTACAACAAGACCTGCGAACTTCAGCACGATCCGATGTTCTTGAAAGATCGCCGCTATCTGAAACCGATCAACGGCAAGGAGTACTACGCTCTGAAGCTTAAGTCTTACTTCTTCAGCGCCTACGGCGGCTTGGTCACGAACAGACAGCATCAAGTTCTGGATACACATCACAAACCGATACCCGGACTCTATGCTGCCGGCTTGGAAGTCTCCAATATGGTCGGACCGACCTACCCTGACTTCTTCTCCGGCCACGCATTTGGATTTGCTTCTTATTCCGGACGCCATGCCGCAATCAATGCTGCAGAAACAATGAAATAGTCTCTTTATTCTCCTTTTGAATCGATAATTGTCTGCCCCGGGTTTCTCTATGAAATCCGGGCTTTTTTGTCTTACAACAATCTATGAAGCTATTTTCCATCCTGTTTTCCGTCCAATAGAAGCGATCGAATAGATCAAAGCTATAGAAAACCAGAGCTTCTTTGCCTATATTTGGTTACAACCATTGACATTTAACCTCCTCTGACAAACAATTGTTAGTACAAACCATGGAGGAGTTATATGTCAGGTTATCCTTTCCTCACCTTGACCGGTACCGCTAGAGAACGCGGTTATCAATACGGAAGTCAAGTCCCAGAACTCATCAAAAAGAATATTGCTTTCTATCGAACCATGTTCGAAGGATTCGGCGTACCTTGGGAAACCGCCGGGAAAATCTCTAAAAAATTTGAACCGTTTATTCGAGATTACTATCCGGAAGCTTTAGAAGAGATTTCAGGCGTCGCTGAAGGAGCCAACCTCTCTTACGAAGATATTCTGACTATCAACTGCAGAAGCGAGATTTTGTTTGCGAAACCCGACGGCTGCACGACCTTCGGAATTTTGCCGGAACAATCCTGCGACGGCCATACTTATCTCGGTCAAACTTGGGACTGGCTCAAACCGGCTCGCGACACGACGGTCATTTTGGAAGTTCATGTTGAAGGACAGCCGAAGATTTTGATTGCAGTTGAAGCCGGCATTATCGGCGGCAAAGGCTTGAACTCCGAAGGTATTGGTGTCTGCCTTAACGCTTTAAGTACTGGCAAAGGCGGATTGGGCGTTCCGCTTCACATCCTTTATCGGGCTATCCTTGCCCAAACAAATATCAGTAATGCTTTAGAAGCAGTGACTCAGACTCAGCGCGCAGGCTGCGGCAACTTTGCCATCGGCTCTGCTCAAGGCTTCCTGATGTGCGTCGAATACACTCCGGAAAACTTTGACGTACTGATGCCGATTGACAAGCCGATGTGCCACACCAACCACTATCTGTCTCCGCTCTTTAGACCGCAGGATACGTTCAAACGGGATTTGACGGAAACATTTGTCCGCTTGAATCGTCTGGAAAGACTCGCTTATGGTCTTAAACGCCCCTTCACTCAGAAGGATATGTGGAGAATCTTGTCCGACCACGCTAACTATCCGGATTCCATCTGCAGTCATCAGGATCCGAAGGATCCGGTCACAAGGAGATTCTGCACGATTTACACATTGATGATGGACTTGAACGAAAGGACATTCTGCATTACCGAAGGCGAACCTTGCGATCAAAAGATCTCTAGCTATGTATTGAAGTAGAAAAGAATAACTAAGAATTATTCGAAAATTCTGATTCTTTCCAAACCGCCGGAAGAAATTTTCGCAGTTTCCTTTTTTCACAAGAAAAAATCAGCCTCCGAAGATTTCTCCTCAGAGGCTTTTGTTCAGTTAGCTTTGAAAGCTACTGTTAGAACTGGTGGTTGATACCGACAAAAATCTGCTGAACGTTCTTGCCAAGGTAATCTGTGCCGTAACCGGAGAACAGCTTGCTAGCATCAAAGTTGAAATGCAAGGAGCTGTCAGGACCGGCTTCAATCGCATAACCTGCGTTGCTGTCATTAAAGACCGCTTCGACACCAGCATAGAGGCGAGTGCGTTTGGAGAGCGGATATGCGTACTTCGTTCCAAGAGACCAAGCATTGGCATCGTCTCTCGTCTGATTCTTCATATAAGAAGCAGAAACCATCCATTTGCCGCCCCAAACCGGTGTGGCGGTTCCCAACTGAGCCATCCAGAACTCGTTTTGAACAGCTTCGTTGCTAGCGAATTTCTTTGTGAACTGGAAGACCGGTTTTGTTACGCCGAAGTCATAACTCACTGCAAAGTTCAAATACTGGTTATGAGAAGAATCTTTTGTTGGAACTTGTGCTCCGTCTACGACTGCACCCATCGCAACATTGCGGTACAAATAGCTGCCCATGATGGAGAAGTTGCCGTTGTCATACTTGGCAGCGTAGTTGTAAATATTGCCGAGCTTGTTGGAGTCTTGCGTTCCAGAAGCGTTCTGGTGTTCGCCCAGCGCAACATAGAAGAAGTTAGTCAGACCGAAAGATGTCGGAAGAACATACTGGATGGAGTTATCAGCACGAACCAGGCCGCCGTCCCAGCCTGTCACAGCTGCAGGTCCGGGGAAGAAATACGGGGAGTCAGAAGAACCTAAGCTCAGTTCTGTCGGGTCATACATAGCAAATACCAGGAAATGCGGTGTGTACTGACGGCCGAAAGACAACTGACCGTATTTACCGCGGATACCGACGTTTGCTTCACGGCTGAATGCTTTGCCTTCATTTCCGAAAGTCTTGCTGCCGTTATCAGCTAAGAAAGCCTGGTCTAAATTGAAGAATACCTGTGTGCCGCCGCCGAGGTCTTCGGTTCCTTTCAAACCGATATGGGAGGCTGTCAAACCGCCGGACTGAAGACCGGTTCTCCATTCGCCGCCGGCATTGTTCACGCCGACATACATGTCAACGGCACCGAAAATATCAACTTGAGCTGCTTGTGCTGCGGTACCTAAAAAGGCTGCACAAATGAGCGCGGGAAGAGTCTTTTTCATGGTTTTCTCCTTGAGGGATTGGGATATGCCTCCATCATAAAAAAGACCATCACGCCAACTTGTTAAGAGCTTAACGAAAACCGCGATTACCACCGCACAATGTTAAGTGCTTAACACTTTCCAAATCACACAAAATCTAATATGACCTTATGGCAACAGACCTCAATCATCCCAAGGAGGCAGCATGAATACTCTCAAACAACTTCCGGAATTGGCGGCGTTAGTCGAAGCCGGAAAAAATCCCTTCAATCAAGTTCTCATGAATTACGTCGACCAAGGTGGAAAAACCGTCGGATTCATGTATCAGGACACACCTGAAGAAATTATCACTGCGGCTGGCGCAGCTCCCATTTACCTTCGCGGTACGACCTCGGAGGGCACGGAAATGGCAGAAACATTCTTCCGCCAGCTCACCTGCAATTACACGAAACACACTTATAACGAAATCCTGGACGGTAAATGGGATTTCTTGGATGGCGCTGTCTTATACAACCTTTGCGACCACTCCAGACGAATCTACGACAACTGGAAGACGATCCCCGGCAATCCGGCTTATCATTTCATGTATGTCCCAAAGAAACGCAGTGAGCTCTCCAAAGATTTCTATCGTGAAGAAATCAATAAACTGATCAAAGCTACCGAAGAACACTTCGGTGTCGAAATCACGAAAGAAAAATTAGCTGAAGCCATCAAACTTCACAATGAAACACGCCGTCTGCAGCAGGAAATCTATGAAATGCAGAAAGGCGAAGAAGTTTATCTGACGGGTTTGGAACTTCTGATGGTTATGCTCGCCGGCGTCTCTCTTCCCCGTCCTGAATACAATAAGATGATGAAGGATCTGATTGCTGCGTTGAAAGCCAACGGCCCCAGAATCAAACCCAAAGTCCGTCTGCTCTATACCGGCGGACATGCCGACAATCCCGAGTTCTTCGAACTTCTGCAGCAGAATGATGCTCACGTCGTTTCTGACAACACCGGATTCGGTACCCGCGCAGCCGACGTTTTAATCTGTGAGGACGGTGATCCGCTCGAAGCCATCATCAATTACTACTTTGAAGAAAAACCGGCTGCAACCCGCCAGATGGGCACACAGGTCGAACGTATGGAACGCCTGCTTGACCTCGTCAAACAATACAAGGCTGACGGCGTTGTCGCCTCCCGACTCTACATGTGCGACCTTTGGGCATTCGAACATTTCCTGATGCGCAAGCGCCTGCATGAAAACAATGTTCCTTTCCTCGAACTCGAGGTAGATTACACGCCGGAAGGCCAAGGCCAGATCAAGACTCGCGTTCAGGCCTTTGTTGAAAGCCTCGCCGACCGTCAAACCGCTTAATAAGAAGGAAAAGAATCATGGCTGAATATGTTACCGGTCTTGAAAGAACTCAAGAATATATCGATCGTCTGCAAGGTGTGCTGCAGTTCTTTGAAACCCTTCCTCAGGAAAAACGCAATCCCGTTCAAGAAGCCGTCGTCGGTTTGATGCTCGATCATTCCAAGAACGTCTTAGATGCCGCTAAGAATCATAAGCCTTTGATGTGCACTTGGTACGGCAACTGTCAGGAAATCCTGGCCGCGATGGGTGTCGTTTATTACAACCCGGTTTTTGACCTGATGTTCCATTTGGGTCTCACTGATTATGCCGACGCCAAAGAATGCGATCGTTTTAACCTTGACGACAAAATGTGCTCGCTCGTGCGCTACGCCGTTTACTCCATGGTCAACCGCCTGCATCCTCGTCCTGACTGCTTCGTTGCTATGGCCGAACCCTGCGACGGACAGCTGATGCTGCATCAGGCTTTTGCCGAATGCGATTACCTCAAGAGCGTTCCGGTTTACACCATCGACCCGAGCTACGGACATACCGACAAGGACTTTGAGTATGTTGCCAAGCAGCTCAAGGAAATGATCTCCTTTATTGAAAAGAATACCGGCGCAAAGTACGACGTCAACAAACTGCGTGAAATCGTTGATGAAACGAACAAACAGTACGAGATTTGGGCAGAAGTTAATGAACTGATGCGCGCATCCCCGGCTCCTATGCCCTCCTTTGCAGTCGGCGACGCCTTCTGGGCTCTAACTCAGCATCTGCCCTGCGGCGATCCTCGCGCCACAGCTTTGATGGGTGCCGTTCGTGACTTTGCCAAGGCCAACGTAGAAAAAGGCGTGGGGCCCGTCATGAATGAACAAATCCGCGTCTTCTGGCCTGATCTCAATCCGCTATGGGGGGACAAACTCGGTCAGTGGCTTGCTGAAGAATGGAATGCCGTCGTTGTCAGTTCCTTCCAGCAAATGACACCTTACGAAAAGATCGATACCTCCACAGAAGAAAGCATGCTCTTCGGCTTAGCGCGCAGAGCTATTGCAGAAGTTCCGATGATTCGTCAGGGCCGCGGCTGGGTCGATGTCGTTGTCGAAGACCTTCGTAATGAAATTCAGAACAACTCGATTGACGCGGTTCTGTTCTCCGGTCATCAGGGCCATAAAGACCAGTCCGGCATCAACCAGTTCATGAAGAAGGCCTGCCGCGATATGAACGTTCCTCTGCTCTCGCTGACAACGAGCCTCTTTGACGAGCGCTATACACCGTTGGATAAAGTTAAGAGCGATATCTCCAACTTCTTCAGCGCCAACGGCTTCAAGAGAAACGTCCATTAAAATTCGAGCATTTTGGAGTGAAAACACATGATTTTTGTCGGATGCGATTTAGGTTCTACGACCGGAAAAATCGTTGTATTAGATGAGAACCTCAGCGTTCTCGGCTCCTCCATTGTTCGCTCTTCCCACGGTCCGATTAAAACTTTTGAAAAGGCCGTGGAGAAGACCGCGGAATCCATGGGTATCTCTGCCGAAGAACTGTTGACTAAATTTAAGAATGAAGGCCGTGTCGTCACTACCGGTTACGGCCGCAGCAACCTTCCCGGTTACACGGATGAAGTCTCTGAAATTTCCTGCCACGCCAAAGGCGCCAGTCATCTTTGCCCCTCTGTCCGCACGATTATTGATATCGGCGGTCAGGACTGTAAAGTTATCTCTGTTGGGCCACAAGGGAAAGTTCTGGACTTCCAGATGAATGACAAGTGCTCTGCGGGCACGGGACGTTTTTTTGAAGTTATGTCCCGTGTACTCGACATTGATCTGACACATTTAGCCGAAGAAGCCCTGAAATCCAAAAAGCCCTGCTCGATTTCTAAACAGTGCAGCGTCTTTGCCGAGTCGGAAGTCATTTCGCTCGTCAATAACAGCGTTCCGCTGCCGGATATTGCCGCAGGCATCCATGAATCTATCGCCAGACGTATTCATGGAATGGCCTTTAAGGTGGGTGTGGAAGAAGATGTTGCGCTGACCGGCGGCTGCTCAAGCAACAAGGCGCTCAGAAAAGCTTTGGAAAAACGTCTTCATTTGCCCCTGGCTGAACTCACCATGGATCCTCAGCTGATGGGCGCTCTTGGCGCAGCACTTTTTGCTAAGGAACATTACGAAGCAGAGAAAGCTCAGGCTTCTTAAAGAGTTAAACGGGGATTCATTATGACCGACTTTAAGACAACTTTATTAGAACTCGCAGAGCCATCCGATAAGACATATGCTTCGGAGGATCTGAAAGCATTGGAATCGAAATCCAACTTCGTCTTAAAGTCGGATGCTGTTGAAGACCTCGGAGGCCCTGAAGGTTCAGCGGTCTTTCTGGAGTATTCCGCTTCCTCAAACCAACCCTCCTTTGCCGGAATGCTCTGCGAAGATGCATCATCGAACTCTTTAGGGCTTTTTCTTTATTTTTACGGTCCAAAACTTAACGATGAACTTTTTTATCTGGTTCTGCAGAATTTTCGTTCCATGCTTCGTCTTCCCGGCGTCATGGTCAAAGGTGCAGGTAAAGATCTTTGGATCCGAATCGGTAAAAAAGCTCAGGCGCAAGGCATCGGCTTAAAGGAACTTGCTGCGGTTCTTTCCGCACGCATTCAAGAAGAATTTCCTGAAATTGAATCGGTTCAAGCCTGCTTCCTTCGCGGGCAAGGACCGATTTATAAACAGCTGGATCAGGTTTCGGAAGTTTTTTATCAGAATTCTGAAAAATTAAAAGCAAAAGTCTGGGAAGACCGCGGTTTTAACTTTAAAGACTGCCATGTCCTGGGACACTGCGGCAAATGTGCGGATAAGAAGCTTTGTGCCAACGTCCGCAGAATCGGACGATTAAGCGAAGCACATCGTATCAATCAATAAGGGGAATAAGAAATGAATAATCATCGAGTGATTGCCGTTTGCGGCAAAGGCGGCGTGGGAAAGACCGCTTTTACAACGCTTTTGACGAAAGTCATGATCGAAGATCCGCAGGCTGGTAAATTGCTGGTGGTCGATGCCGACCCCGCTTTAGGTCTTCACTATGCGCTCGGCCGCAAAGAAATCAAGACGATCGGTACGGTGCGTGACGAAATCTTGAGAGTCGCCGAAGAAGGCGATCGTCAGGCTCAGGAAGAACTCGCAGACAAAGTTGACTATCTGACGGCCAGAGTCTTGGACGAAGGCAAAGATTTTTCTTTCCTGGCCATGGGCCATATGGAATCCAAAGGCTGTTTCTGCTCGGTTAATGATTTGCTCCAGCAGGCCATCAGTTACTTAACGAATGAATTCAACACGGTCCTTATTGACGGAGAAGCCGGTATTGAACAAATCAACCGCCAAGTTGTTGAAAAGATCGACACTCTGATCGTCCTGACAGACTCATCTTTCCGCGGCATGAAGACCATTTCCCATATCAAAGAAATGAGAGACGAAGGTCTGCTGCCCTTCTGCAAGAAAATCGGTGTGGTGTTTAACCGCACGCGCAATGACGTTTCTAAGTTAGAAGCTTTTGCAAAAGACTTAGGCCTGGAAATTTTTGGGGCGGTTCCGATGGACGAAGAAGTGGAAGCTTACGATAGCGAAGGCAAATCGCTCTTAGAACTTCCGGAAAACAATCCGGCACTTGTAGCCGTTCGGCAGGTTTACAAAAAACTTTAATTGATTGATTCAAAAGCAATTCGGCCTCCTTTCGGAGGCCGTTGTCATTTAGGGATTATTTCATCTTAGCAATGTCTTCAGCTGCTGTGTCTGCAGCAAGTTTACCTAAGATCACGCCGATGGAAACGCCTTGACCGTACTGAGAAGCTGCTTCGCCGCTAACGTAAAGTCCGGGAATGACTTTACCGGTTTCGGTGACAGCACGAGCCTTCAGATCAATCTTGACGCCGCCATAGGTTGTCTGGCTTGCCGGACTGATCTTGGCGCCATAGTACGGAGCCTTGTCGATACGGCTGAAGCGGGAATCTTTGCGACCGAATTCGTGGTCGACACCGTCATCCATGCCTTTCTGATAGGCTGCAACGGTCTTAGAGAGGTTCTCGGCATTGATACTGAGTTTCTTAGCCAATGCATCTAATGTCGGAGCTTCAACGAAGTAACCGGCTTCCTTGTATTTCTTCATCAGAGCGGCACGATCCACGGAAGCCTGATCGAAGATCAGGTAAGCATGTCCGTCCTTCTGATCTTTAATCGCTTTGCCTAAGATCGGCGTCAGGGCTAATTCGTTGACGAAGCGGTTGCCGTCTTCATTCACTAAAATTGCACCGTTGTAGCGAACGTTCGTCAAAGAGACAGCGCCGTTACCGGTTTGGTAGGCAACCGTCTGAGGTCCGGACCGATCCATTTGACCCAGCGCTGCGCCTACCTTAGTCGCCATCGCTAATGCATCGCCTGTGGCGCCGCGGCTGGCAGTTGACGGGTAACCTGCCCACATCGGCGTGTATTTAGCGACAAGTTCAGGATTTGAAGCAAAACCGCCGGTAGCCAGAATCACGCCTTTGGCATGAATGACATACTTACCGTTGTCGTGGCTGACGTGAACACCGGCAACTCGACCGTCTTTAACGTAAAGACCTTCAGCCTTTGTGGATGTGCGAGGTTCGATTCCAAGTTTGTCGAGCTGCTTCTTCATGACAGGAACCAGCATGGAGCCAAGTGCTCCGCCGTCTTTCGGTGTGTGCTGGGAGCCGTTAATCACGCGTCCTAAGTCAGCACCCATATCTACGAGCCAATCAGTTGTAGGACCGGAAAGGTCTGCTAGGTTTCGCAAGGAAGCATCATCCGGACCTTTGCCTTTGAGTTTGAGGTAGTAGTCGTCAGCGGTGTACGGTTTCTTCAAGGCCATCTGGATCTTGCTGCCGCCGGCATTAAATGCTGTGGAAGACAAAGCTGTGGTGCCGCCGATCATCGGAAGCTTTTCGATCAGTATAACGTTTAGACCTTTACGTTTGGCTTCGATGGCCGCGGCCATACCGCTGCCGCCCGCACCGACTACGACTACGTCGGTATCGGCATCTTTCAATACAGCGGCTTGATCCTTCTTCTGAGCTACAGCTTTAAGGTCGGCTTTAGAACCGCCGGCTTTCTTCAAAGCTTCTCCGACAGCCGTCAGAATAGCGTTGCTGCTGTTGGTGGCGCCGGCGACTTTATCAATGTCCAAAGACTGACGGTCAACGATTTTTGTGGGAAGCAGCTTAATAGCGGTCTCTCCGATCATCGGTGTTTCGGAGTTCTTCAAGACACGGATTTTAGTGATCGCACCATTTTCGATGGTAGTTTCGACAACGACATGACCGTTATTGCCCTTTCCTTCTGTGACATACGTTCCGGATGTCAGCGCGGCTTGAGCTAAACCGCAGGAAACCAAGCCCATGGCGAGCAATACAGCTTTAATTCTCATTTTTTCTCCTTTGATTTGAAGTGGTTGGGGCGTTTAATGCCGCTCGTTTGATAGAGAAATAGTAAAGCTGTGTGTTACACACAGGTCAAGGAAGTCAGATAATTAATCAGAGATTCGGACGCGAATCAGAATAGAAAACAGCGGTCCATCCGGTGTTTCTTCAATTGCCAGCAGACGACCAGACGAGCTGTGGGTAAAACTCATATTTAAGCTTAGGTCCTTATCCAACAGAGGCTTGAGATCTTTAGGGCCGAGATTGAGGATATCGTACGTTTTGAGATAAATAATCAGGAATCGGCCTTCCGGAATTGTTTCAACTGGCGGGGTGGATTGAAGATGAAATTCCTCTAAATACTTGTGCACGATGCCGAGACCCAGCTCAACCGAATACGGGCCTCCAAAGTTCGGATCGTTCAATTCTTCTTTTGGAATTTTGACCGAAAAATGGACGAACGGAAACAACTTCGACCATTGCTGAACAATAGCAAACCGGTCCGTATGCGATTTCTTCAAGCCGAACGTATAAACGCTGTGAATCGGATCTCGACGAACGTCTTTGACGACGCCCTCCTTCCTGCACATTTCTGCTTGAGCAAGAAAGTTTTCAACTTCGGTGAGTCTTTTCTGGAGCTTTTGAAGTTTTTCGATTTCGGCACAAAGCTGCCGACTGCGCTCAGTTAACAAATGTCGTTGCTCTTTTACAGAACCGGACTGAAAGTCCTGAGCCTGAGGCAAAGAAAGTCCGAGACTTCGATTCACACGAATATTGGCCAGATACAGCAAATCCTGTTCGTCATAGTATTTGTAATTGTTTCCGGAATTCACGACGGGTTTCAGGATGCCCATATGCGTGTAATGCCGAATGACTTCGGGCGACAAACCTAACAGATCGGCTAATTTCTTAACAGTCAGCATGATCCAAATGTTGAACTCAATCTCTGCAAGAAAGAAATAGTTATTTATAAACTTAGGTAGATAGGAATATCTGAGTTAAGCGCCGGGCGCCCACCAGTCCTTCAGATTAGTAAAGATCGACCCATGGAACAGGGCGATGTTGCCATCTTTTTTCATCCAGCCTTTTTCAGTCCAATCGCTTAACGTCAATGAAACGGATGTGCGGCTGGCGGAAATAATCGAGGCGATCAAAGTTGCCGTCAGTCGCACCGGCATCGGATTCCATCCTGCGTAGTTGGGTTTGTAGTAAGACTTGATCAAAGAAGTTTCAACGACGTGAATGCCGTCGAACTTGGATTGTTCCGCAATTAAAGCTTCGTCTATTTTGGCTGACTCTGCATCGATATCGACAACGACGTAGCTTCTGCCGCCTCTTTTAAAACCGGCCTTGAAGCCACTAGATCCCGGGCTTTTCTGATTAAACGTTCTCTGTCTTTCTGGTCCTTCCCAGCGCGCGATGCTGTCCAGGTAATGATGTATCGACGCTTCAGGCTGCTCTTTACGGTTTTTCCCGAGGCTGTTTTTTGGTGATTTAACTTCACCTCCAGCTCTCTTATCTTCTCCCCAACAGGTTCTTCAAAGACGTATTGAGAAGTGTCATATTTGATCGGACCATCGGTATGTATTTCTTTGTACCAGCCGTAGTCTATGATTTCACCATCTTCCGTGACTTTTGTCATCGGAATTCTGCCTTCCTCAGAAAGCACCTGCGCTTTGATGTCATCGCTGGCCCCTCTGATCTTGGAAGATAAAACATAGTTATCACCCAGCTTCAGCAAAGAATCGAGGTTCCCTTTGCTGTTAAGTCCCCGGTCGGCAACGACAGTAAAACTTTTGATGTAAATTTTTCCTTAACTCATCGATAAAGGGCACAATTATCGCGCCCTAGGCTTGATTACCTTTGTATAGTCCGTAGTCCGGGGGTTACTGGAAACTGGTCAAGCCTTTATCCCGCGCAAGCCTGACATACTTATTCCAATCGATTTGCTGTCAAACGACAAGTTTATGAACTGCCCACCAAAAAAACGACACTTAAGGAGGTAGCATTCTGCACCAATACCCTTAGATCTACGCCGAATCAAGAGCTACGTAGGTTTAACCCCTCTTCCGCCGGTAACAGACAAGAACGAGCTTACTCACTGCCTGAAGTCGCGCTTCGAAAGGGACAAGGAGGCTCTAGGCTCAGTCTACCAAATATAGTGAAAGACGAAATAACCAAGGACATCATCTAGAGGTTTATCCAATTTAAGCTTTCTGGCTTGAAGAGCGAATTCACAAGAGTGTAGTGGGAATTATGCTCGATGCGATTTCCTGTTTCTGCATTTAACCATAACAATGAAATTATTATGTCGTCTTCATTATTCGAAGGTTTTGCAATAAGAACATCTAAAAATTTAGAATGTTCCGCCTCCAAAAGGATATTTAATTCCAACTTGTCAGTCCTCCTCGTATTAAGAAACACTGCATTTTCCATAGAGACGGAAAAAAGTTGGCAATCGAACTTTCCCGCTTGAATTTCTAAGCGAGCCTTTCTAAATCCCAAGCATTGTTCTTTAGATAGGCGAACCTTAAAACGAGGCCCGATTTCAACTATATTTTTATCTTTCTCAAGGCACAATTTATTTATTTGGACAAGAGCTATCACAATTCCAATCAACCAAGCGGTCACTTCCATAAAAGGTTTCACAAGGTTTGGTTTTAATATATACATAGTCGTATATGTCAGTAACCAAACTGAAACGCAAATAAGAAGTATCAAATATGTATTTTTAAAGATTTTCATATCTTATTTATCATTGGATTTTTTTTAGGGATAAAAGTACGGAGTCTAAATTATTCAGGCTTATAAATTAAATAGCCTGCCCTATTAATAAGCTCAACACATCAGAAATTAAAGAGAGAACCACGATATAGTTCTCCTTTTGGAAGGGAAACTCAACTCTTAACCTTGTAAAAACCTGATGCTGTCACTCATAGCAGCCAGCATACCCTCCCCATCCTTTTTCCCAGGGTTGCTCTATTTACTTGTTTGGAGGGACCTCTTTGCCAGTAGTTCCTTCCAAACGAGTCTCGATTTTCGTACGTAAATTTTAAATTTTGATATTTTTCAAGCCAGAAGGGGATAGCCATTGATTAGGGGTTAGTCGGACTTGTAAGGCTTGCATGATTTTCAGCTGGTGTTTCGTCAGTCTTTAAAAAATTTACAATGGTTTCCGATAGAAACTCTCCGGGTGGGTACAACCTCATCCAAAAAAACGGTAACGGTTTTGAAATTTTAACATTCCCTCATTTGACTGAAGCTCATTGTGCAAGTAACCCCTCAGAATTTCGGCGATGAGCTGTATAAACTGGTGTGACTGTTGGTTATGACAAGAGTACATACTCAGCCGCTTCAAGTCGGCATCCCTCACGTCTGTTTTCCACCCCGTTACGGAGCTTATGGGTGATCAGTGCATCGTTGGGATTCTTAAACTGAGTACTGAGAATGGCAAAGTGCCCTGCTTGGACATTTGAAAGCTCGCGCGAACGGTGTTCTCTTGAGAGAAATCACTTGTCAGATTCATAGCTACAGAACCCAATAAACCAAAAATAAATATCTATTTTTCGCATTAACGGATATTGTTCCGCTTCATCATAAGGAGCGTGAAAGCGAAAATCCAATTTTGAAAAATCTTTAGCTAATTGCTCAGTAATAAATCCAGACGTTTCGCCTTCTGCCTGGCGCCATTTATCAATATCTTTAACGTAAATTGTTAATTTTTTAAAACGCTCATCTTGCTCTTTGGCTATTCTCAGCCCTTCTTTAAAAAATCTATCAAATGCTGGAACATAACCGAATATTCCCATTAGAATTTTTGTTATAAGGATTTTGTTATCGTAATAACTATTCTCTTCTCCTTTTAATTTTTTAACCCAGATATCGCAAGCCTTGTAAAGTTTGCTATTTAATTTATCTTCATACTTAAGCCCCTCTTCTTGAGCATTGGCTTTATTTTTTCTTTCCTCTTTTACTTTGTCGAAGAGTGAAGAGATAAGGTTTGAATAGATAGAAGAATCTTTTATTAATAGAACAGAACTTCCTCGGTACATACCAAAGCTTGCTAGGTAAAAACCTAATTCCAATTCCGCTTGTCTATATAAATCAGACAGTTCAACCCGAGTTTTCGACAAGAATACTTCCTCGTTTACCTTAAAGAATTTATAACATCTTTCCCAGGACAAAAAACGGCCGTGATTTTTTGTATGAAATTCAAATAATTCATCTACAGTCATATTATCTTTATGTTCATTTTCAATTTTTCTCTTATATTTTTCTTTGACCGTCTTAGATAAGCTAAAAGTGAATTTCAATCCTTCCTTGTTCATCTTGATTTATTTTTCCTAAAGTGAACAAAAAAATAACATGGGACCAGTTTAAAAATTTATAGCCCAAAAGCCATGTTCAGCAAAAGCATCTTCTGATGCAATTTTAACAATCAACAAGAGTTCAACATGCAAAAGTCACAACTCGATTATTTCCTCACTCGCAAACCATCCCTTCTTAACGGTCACCTGGTTCGAAATGGCCTGGGACGATGAGCACCAGTGGGCAATGGAAGTGGAAAAGCTGCTCGGTGCGCTTCCTTCCGGAGCCACTCCTGAAGAGAGAAGACAGCTCATTGAGAAGCTTGAAAGAACCAGCTCTTTACGCATGACAGCTGGACAAAGAGCAGCCCGCTCTCTATAGGCCGTTAAGACAAATTCTGCGTCGGCCGCAGGATGATGATCCGTATGCACCAATACACCTGTACGAAGAGACAGACCTAAACCGGATCATGAATTGCGTAGATTCAACTCCTCTGCCGCCCGTAGCAGACAGAAACGAGCTTGCACATTGCTTGAAGACAGGCTTCGATACGGACAAGGAAGCTCTGGGTGCGGTTTATAAAATTTAGCGAAAGACGAAATAAAAATCCGGAGGGGAGTTTTACCGTTAAAAAAATTAATTAAAGACGGAGGACCACTGAGGATCCAGCGATTTAGGTCTCAAAGACAGGACAGATGAAGAAAAATTAGAGAACCATTGAGGCCCAAGGGCTTTCTGGTGAGTATCCGTGATTTTTCTATAAAACTCAGGATCTGCCTATAACACTCAAATAACGGTTTACAGAGGCTTCAAAGTTTTTACTACCTCTCCAAGACCTTTCCGACACTCGGACCATTGTCCCGACATTAGAAGGGGTCAAATTTATGTACAGTTTTTTATCCAAGGAGAATATGTGCTGATGCAGCGTACGGCAGTTTTGCTAACTATCAATACTGCGAAAAAAAGCGAAAAGCTGCTTTTACTAAATACCCTGAACCCACCGGAAGGAACCCTGCCGTCTTTGGGAGTTAGAGGATGAAACTATATTCTGTTTGGGAGGAAAGACGGGCAGCAGAGCGGAAATTCTCAATCGCCATCCGAAGACTCAACTGTCCGTCATCTACAAAGTTAAAGACTGTACAAATTGCCAATTTATGGCCACTGCAGAAGGTTTATGAAGGAGAAAGAGGCTGACGAGAGAGCCTTTGAAGTCATCCCCGAATATGTGATGCTGAAACAGAAGGCCTGAGATCGGCTGTTAAAGCCCGAAGGTATTGAAATCCGCGTGAATAGGAGCTGTCAGGTACAGGGGCCTTCGGTGTCTTGAAATAAAACATGGGATACACAAGATGCCGTAGACGAAATCTCAACAGAGTTAAGCTTGAATGCATTAACCTGCCTCGGATTGAACATAAGGAAATTTCTTAAATAAAAAAATGGAGAATTACCGGCTTATTGAAAAGTTCCAGAAAGCTTAGAAGCAAAAAGTTTTAAGAAACCTTCTGAGAAAAAATCGCAAACAGACTTAATAAACGAAAAAATTTACAACCCAATGAGATCGCTAAAAAAGGGTATAAAAGAAAGGATATTTGCTAATCGACCTTCGATGAACTTTTGCAACATCCTAAAAAATTCCGAAGCTCTTTTCCAGGAGTTTAATTAGATAATTTGAACGTTTAAGGGAAGCAACAGTGAGTTGTGGTAGATTTATCTTTGAAAGATTCAAATTGAATAATAGAAATTAGTCTTTTTTAAGGATTAACACAATAAAAAAAATAATGAGAACCCCTTGAATATCTGAATTTTTAATTTACGATAGATCAATATTAAATATTCTTATAGAGAAAAAGTGACAAAAGTTTTTTACTATGCTAAAACTTTACTGTTAAAAATACTATTAATTCAGGCTAGTTCTAACCGATATTAAGCAAATTTTTAATAAATTGATTAATATAAAAATTATTGAACAGGAACTATTGTTTACTGACACTTTAAATTTCAACTATTAAAATTAACTTCGGAATGATTATATGAATAAAAAACCTAACGAAAGAGAAATATCTAACATTAAAATTCAAAATATTAAAGGTTTTAATGATACAAATGGAAGCATAGATACTCTCATTAAATGCAACAAGATAAATATTCTCGTAGCACCAAATGGATTTGGAAAATCCTCTATTGCCATGGCCTTCTTATCATTAAACCGAGACCGACTAAATGTTGCAAGAGAGGATTTATATGAAAAGAATATTAACTTAAAACCAAAAGTAAGTATTGTATATAACAATAAAACATTAGAAGCATCACAAGATGAAAATGAGATTTCTAAAGAAATAAATTGTTGCGTCATAAACAGCAGAACTAAAGCTAAATCAAAAAATAGAAGAATAAATAATCAATTAATATCAAGCGCAAAACTAGCAATAGAACCAATCGTAGTTTGTAATACAATACCATCAAAAACAACCATAAAAATATATGACCTATCTGAAATAAAGAAGGATTTTGGCAAAAATTCAAAATTGATAAAAAATATTAATTCTTCAATAATGAAATATTTTATAAAATTAAGCGACAAAGGTCTTCTTGAAGGCCTAGAAAAATTAAATTCGAAAAAATTCTTATCCGAT
>OGOY01001446.1_pt1 | contig 25152 bp, 18 predicted proteins | sample 1552811 | NCBI WGS metagenome assembly OGOY01 (sample SAMEA2580132, study PRJEB22360) | human gut metagenome | biome: human gut; feature: human-associated habitat; material: faeces | place: Denmark | collected 2008/2010 | reverse complement strand
TGGCGCATTTTTTGCACAGAAGAAAAAGATAAATATCAATCGATAAATAAAAAATGGAAAATACAACAATGTTTGGAGGTAGTCTTTGGATATGGGTTATATTCATCGGCTTCACAGTTATTAGCTGGCTGATCAGTCATCAACTGAAAAGCCGGTTTCAGAAATATTCGAAAATACCCACAGCAAACGGTATGACCGGAAGAGATGTAGTGGAAAAAATGTTGCGGGATAATGGAGTGACAGGCGTTAAAATCGGTTCTGTGGAAGGGATGCTGACCGATCACTACAATCCGGTGAATAAAACCATTAACCTCAGCCGGGATGTCTATTACGGAAACAGTATCGCCGCTGCAGCCGTAGCTGCCCACGAAACGGGCCACGCTCTGCAGCACGCCAAAGGATACAGTATGCTTAAGCTACGGTCAACGTTGGTGCCGGCAGTAGAGTTCGCTTCCCATTGGGTACAATGGATTTTGCTGGCCGGTATCCTGATGGTGAACAGTTTTCCGGGACTATTGCTGGTCGGGATCGGGCTTTTTGCCATTATGACCTTATTCAGTTTCGTTACCTTACCGGTAGAGATCGATGCCAGTCACCGCGCATTAGCCTGGCTACGCAATTCCGGAATCACGGATTATCAAACCCAGGGATATGCTTTCGATGCCTTGAAATGGGCAGCCTATACTTATGTGATTGCAGCTCTCTCTTCGCTGGCCACCTTGCTTTATTACATCATGATCTATTTAAACAGAAGAGATTGACCCATTGCTTCATGTGACAATTTTATCAAGATTAATTCCCAATAGCAGAAACGGGATCCAATAAAACGGATCCCGTTTTTTTATTGAATATTAGCAAGAATGCTTTTGCTATATATGGGTAACCGTATATTCACATTAAAAAATAAAAAAATCTGCTACCTCCTTTCGTCCCCCTCATCGTATATATAGAGTAAAATTAGCAAATCTTATAGAATGTTGGAATACGACAATAATTACATACGCCGTCTGATACAACTTAATTTGGTGGGTGGACTTTCCCCGGAAGAAAAAGGGAAATTGGAAAATTGGATTGATGAATCGGAAGAACACCGGTTACTTTTTTACAAAATAAAAAAGCAATTGAGTGTAAATGAAATAAGAAATTATTTACAGACCGATGTAGAAGATGCCTGGAAAAAAGTGAGGGAAAAGACGTTCGGAGCTCCCGCTGTCCGTCCGCGCAGGGGACTGAAGTGGTTGAAATATGCCGCAGTGGTGTTACCGGTTTCATTATCACTGAGTTTGTGGTATACCTGGAAAGAGAAAATGGAAAATAAACAGGCAACAGTGGCCTGTTTAAGTCCGGTTTTGACATTAGATAACGGAGAAAAATATCAGTTGGATCCGGAAGAACAAACAGAAATATATGTGGATGAGGAGGTAAAAGCATACCAGGCAGGAGGGGGATTGATTTATGATACGACAGCCCGGCAAGAAGAAAATAAATATAACCGTATCGAAGTACCCCGGGGGAGCGAGTATTGGATAGTATTGCCAGATGGGACACGGGTGTGGCTGAATGCAGCGACCGAATTAAAATATCCGGTCGCATTCCATGCAAAAGAAAGACGGGTATATCTGAAAGGAGAAGCCTATTTCGAAGTGGCTCCCGATAAAAACCGCCCTTTCTATGTAGAAACAGAAGAGGTTAAAATCCGGGTACTGGGAACGGTGTTCGATGTGAATACCCACTACACCCGTGGGGTAAGGACCGTACTGGTCGAAGGTGCTGTAGCGCTTGAATGGGGTGATCAAAAAGAAATCCGGATGAAACCCGGAGAATTAGCTGACTTTGACCGCACAACGACAGAGGTTACTTTAAAGGAAGTGGATGTCACTTCCTATATTTCCTGGAAAGAGGGATATTTCGTTTTTGAAGACGAACCCCTGGAAGAGATCATGCACACTCTGTCGCTATGGTACGATAAAGAGTTTCTTTTTGTAGGAAAACGAAGCCGGACTCTTCACTTTTCCGGTCATATCAAACGTTATGAGCGGATAGAAACGATTTTGTCGGCCATTACCGACGTGACAGGAGTGGAATTCCGGATGAACGGACAAATAATCTTAATACGCTAGATATCAACTTAATTACAAATTTATGAAAAAAAGTCGATGGTGTTTCCAGGTTCCCCGAGGATATTGGAGGAAAAGTTGGAAGATTGCAAGAATGTTTTCAGTATTGATGTGTACGCTGACTTTTTCCGTATCTGCTACTGCTTTTGCACAGCACGAGCAGGTAACTTTGAATTTCAAGCAGGTAACGGTCAGGCAGGTATTGAATGAAATTCAACGACAAACCCGTTTGAGTTTTATCTACAACACCGAACAAACTGAACAACTGGGACAGATTTCTGTAGAAGCCCATAACGAGAGTGTAACGAGTTTATTGGATCGTATTTTAGCAGGGACCGGGTTGACTTGGAAAATTCAGGAAGATATGATTCTGATATCCCAGGCTGGTCCGGAAACCCCGGCTATACCACAAGCTCAGGAGCAGGAAACCGTTCTCCTTACCGGAACGGTTACCGATGTTCAAAAAAATGCCTTACCGGGAGTAACGGTGAAGATCGCCGGCACAAATATCGGAACTTCTACCGATACGGATGGTAAATTCCGGTTCAGCTATCCCAAAACCAAGGCACAGATTGTACTGGAATTTTCTTTTGTCGGCATGCAGACAACTTCTGTAAAATATGCCGGTCAAAAGGAGATAAATGTAATTCTTTATGAAGATCAGAAGGAACTGGATGAGGTGGTGGTGACCGGCTACCAGGTACTGGATAAGCGGACACAAACCAGCGCCATTACAACAGTTAAAGCAGAGGATATTTTGATTCCGGGAGTGACAAGCATCGACCAAATGTTGGAAGGACGTATTCCTGATATGGCTTTTATGCTGAATTCCGGAGAAGTGGGAGCTACTCCCCGTTTACGTGTCCGGGGTACTTCTACTTTGCTGGGAAACCGGGAACCCCTGTGGGTATTGGATGGAATCGTGATGACAGACCCTGTCGATGTCAATCCAGACGATTTGAATAATCCCGATTATCTGAATATTATCGGTAATGCCATTGCCGGTATCAATCCTCAGGATATCGAACGGATCGATGTGTTGAAAGACGCTTCTGCAACAGCTTTATATGGAACACGTGCAGCAAACGGAGTGATTGTAGTAACTACCAAAAAAGGACGGATCGGAAAACCGGTTCTTTCTTATACACACTCTTCTAAAATCACCCGCCGCCCACGCTATACCGACCGGAATATCAATCTGATGAATTCTCAGGAACGGGTACGATTCGGGAAAGAACTGGCAGACCAGCATTATATATTTCCTACCCAAATGCCGATGGTAGGATACGAAGGTGCTCTTTATCGTTTACAGAGCGGTCTGACAGACTACGATACCTTCCTCAACGAGGTAACCTGGTATGAACAGGTCAATACCGATTGGTTCGATATTCTGACCCGGGATTCATATTCCCATTCCCATACGTTAAATGTAAGCGGAGGTTCGGATATCATTCGTTATTACGCCTCCCTGGGATACGACCGGGATAACGGGGTTTCCAATACAACTTATACAGAAAGGTATACTGTAGCTGCAAAAATGGATGTACAGATGACTCCCAAAATGCTGATGGCAATCAAATTGAACGGCAATGTACAAAAGAAAAACCATCTGGTCTCCACCCTTGATGCGATGGATTATGCTTACAATACAACCCGGGCATTACCTTGTTTCAACGAAGATGGTTCCCTGTTTTATTATGAACGTTATAGAGGAGGATACGGTGGACAGGGGAATAAATACCTGCGTTATAATATTGTCAACGAAATTGATAACAGCTCCAGCGGATATGACGGCAAGGGCATTCAGGTCGATTTAAATCTGAAATACAACATACGGCCCACCTGGGATGTTACAGCTACCGGTTCATATTCTGTCAGCAGTACCTTACAGGAGGATTGGTGGGGCGATAAAACAGCCTATGTCGCTGCTTTAAAAAACGGGGAATACGAAGATAAACCGACACCGGGAGATGACGGGAAATGTATTCTTCCCTATGGTGGCATTTTGAAAACCAAAAATTCAGATACTGAAAATCTGACATTCCGTTTACAATCCAATTACCGTAAACTATTCGGAGCAAACGATCAGCATTTGATAACAGCCCTGTTGGGGTATGAAGTCAATATGTTACGCTCCAAATCTATGGATAATGAAGTGAGAGGCTACTTGAAGGAAAGAGGCATGCAATTTGCTGACATGAGTTCCCTGAACCTCGACGACTACCCTTTATATAAGGAATGGCTCCAGCAAAACCACCTGACCCTGAACCGGGGATTGACTAACCAGTTAAGTGTATATTTATCCTTGACTTACGGTTATCAAGAGTATTTTACATTAAATGTAAACGGACGTATGGATGCTTCCAATAAATTCGGAAGCCGGAGTAACGAACGTTTATTACCAGTCTGGTCGGTATCCGGTATGTGGAATATACAGGAAACTTTCCTGAAAGAGGCGCCCTGGCTATCCGAAATGCGCTTGCGCTTGTCTTACGGTATGCAGGGAAATATGCTGGACGGACAAACTCCGAATATGCTGATCACTCAGCAACCGATAAATTCTTATTATAATGAGAACGTCTCCAATGTATACCAGTTCCCGAATCCCAACCTGAAATGGGAAGAAACGAAACAAACTAATGTCGGACTGGATATGAGTTTTTTTGATGGACGTTTGAATATCGGTGGAGATTTTTACTACAAAAAGACTGAAAATGTTTTCTCTTGGGTAAATGTAGCTCCTACTAACGGTTTAACCTCTTATCTGATGAATAACGGAAATTTGGAAAATATCGGTTATTCAATCAATTTGTCTGCTACCCCAGTTAAAATCAACGATTTTGCCTGGAGAATTTCTACCAGTTATTCGGCCAACAAAAACAAAGCCCAAACGGATGCTGTCGAAAAATACGAATTGGAAGATTATCTGACAGGTACAGCTATTATTAGCGGGGAGCCTATCGGTACGTTTTACTCCTATAAATTACTGGGTCTGAACGCACAAAATGGAACTCCGGTGTTCGACGATTATGCCGACCGCCGGCATTTGCTGGAAAATAAAAGTCTGGAAGAAGTAGTCCGCATGGTGATGACCAACAGCGGAGTACGTGAACCGGTCTTTAACGGTAACCTTTTCAATACATTTACCTGGCGAGGAATCACTTTGTCCTTTAACCTGGCTTATAGTCTGGGCTCCAAAGTGCGTTTATTTGCTCTTTACGAACCGATTATCTCGGGAGTCAGTGCTGAAAATAATGTACGAAAAGAATTTGTCAATCGTTGGCAAGTGCCCGGAGATGAAAACCATACCCGCATCCCGGCCATTATCAACCGTTCGGATGAGATGTACGATTATTATAACCGTCATTGGTCTCAAGAACAGAGTAATAAAACCAAAACTTTTGCCTATAATCTCTGGGATATGTACGACAATTCCGACATCCGGGTGGTTAGTGGTAATTACCTGAAAATGCAGACACTGACTTTACGTTATTCCTTACAACCCAAATTGCTGAAAAAGACTCCGTTTTCTTCCGCTTCAGTTTCTTTCAGCACACAGAATCTGTTTACCATTTCTGCCAAGGCCCTGAAAGGTCAGGACCCTTCGCAGGCTGGATTTGCTAAACCGAATCTTTCGGTACGTCCGAATTATACGATAAGTCTAAATGTTTCATTCTGATAAAAATAATGGATATGAAAAAATTGATATACGGAATCATAATCGCCTTGTTTTGCTCCGGATGCGACGATTTCCTGAAAGAGTATTCGCAGTCGCAGACAGTGGCAAAAGAGGTCTCTCATTTCGATGAAGTGTTATTGGGTGACGGCTACTTGCCTGCTCAGAACAGAGCTTATATCTCAACGGATCATGCCGGTTTCCTGAATGTCATGGATGACGATGTCACTACCGTGGGCAGTCCGGGCCTCGCTGTTTTCTTTTGGCCGAATTGTGGCGTAAATCTGTTCGGCTATTACGCCTGGCAATTGGAGGTCGGACGCAATCCCACGGGAGATATGTTGCGGGACGATAGCCAAACCTGGCTCGATTTTTACCGTCGCATCAATGTGATGAATGTTATTTTGAAGGAAATCGACGATATCTCTGTCAATTCTCCGTCCGAAGAACTGGACCGGATCCGGGTAAAAGGAGAGTGTCATTTTATACGGGCCTCTCTCTATTTCACCCTGGTCAATTTGTACGGGAAAGCATATAACAAAGCTACTTCGGCTACAGACTACGGAGTACCTTTAAAATTAACGGAATATGTAGAACACGACAAAGACCATAAAACCCAATTTGAGCGTACACCCGTTGCAAAAATATATGAACAGATAGTAACAGATTTGAAGGCTGCAGTGAATTATTTAACAGAGAGTCCGCAAAAACGTCCTTTGCACAGGGCTTCCAAAGAGGCCGCACAATTGTTGCTCAGCCGGGTATATCTTTACATGCAGGACTGGCATAATGCAGCTCTCATAGCAGAAGAATTACTGAAAGAAGATACGCGGCTTTACTATATGTCCGCCCGGGATTCCGCCAGAGTGTTCCTGTCGGAAGACAATACGGAAGTTCTTTTTTCACAGGGTTCTATGAATTTTTACAATGGAATGACCGGAAACAGAGGTGATTTTGCAGTATCTGACAGCTTGGTACAATTGTATGACCAAGAGAATGATTACCGCCGATATTTTTTCGGAAAGAACCAAAGTACTTCTGCAAATTCATTACAATGGAAATACGATACGATCGCAGTTCCACACGTATCCGATATTTACACGTTACGGATTGCCGAAGGATATCTGAACCTGGCTGAAGCATATGCCATGGAGGATAATTCCCAGGGAGCCAACCAATATCTGCGGTTACTCCGTGAAAGCAGAATCCGGAATTATGTACATACCAATTATACCGGAGAAAAACTGGTGGAAGAAATCCGGCTGGAACGCCGCAAGGAGCTTTGCTTCGAAGGACATCGCTGGTTCGATCTGAGACGTTATGCTGTATGTGAAAAATATCCTTATAGTAAACAGATCCGGCATGCATTCAATGTGTACGACGGTAACAAATACGAATGGGATCGTACCGATATCTATGTGTTGGAGAAAGAAGATCCCGCCTATGTGATGCAGATTCCGAAATCTGTATTGGAATACGACGAAGAACAGATGCCGGAAAATCCGAGAAACAAACGTTCCCCGTTAGGCGATGACGAATAGTTGACAATCAATAAAACAAAAATATGAAACAAATAGGATTATACATACTACTGATATGCCTGTTGCTGGCTTGTCAGAAAGAAGACGGGATAACTCCCGGAATCGGATTTGAAAATTTGTATACGATCCAGGATGATCCGAACGATTCCATTCAGCACAAACGGTATGAACTGTATACAACTTACGGGGTTCCGGTCTTTTTTAACGATACCATCGGAAAAGTGTTTGTGAAAGTAGATGTCAATGGCGATTCGGTTTTCCGGTATGAAACTCTGGATCTGAACTGGACATTCAGCGGATCAAACAGCGGATCGGTAACTTACCAGGTGACCCGGTTGACGGATCCCGACCTGATGATGAAATCTTTACGTTTTGCAGAAATCTTTCTAAAAAACAGCCAACCGGCACTTTATCCCTATGCATTATGGCTGACAGAAAAATGTTATCAACTTTCTTCTGCAGGAGTAGAACAAAAAGAAATCATCAGCCGCTACCGGAATCTGATGTTCTCCTGGATAGATCAAATGAAAGAAGAGGAGATGCAGGAAAAGGCTATCGGTTTCCGAAATGAGGTGGTGAAATTAAAAGTACAGAATTATAGTGATGAGCTGAATGCTTTTAATAATATGCTGGACGAAAGCTTATATGATAAAAATTGGTGGAAGTTTTATCCGGACGAACGTATACCTTATTGGAGAAATTCGGCCAGTTTACAGGTTTGGTATCCCTGGCCGTTAGAAGAAGAATGGGAACAGGACAGCAGTTACCGGAAAGAGATGATGACCTACGGCAATTTTACAAATACGAATTGGCCGGAAGGCATCTGGACAAATGAAGAAGTTGATAATTATGCCCTTTATTGCCGGGAATTAGTCGGAGCGTTGGGATTTGTCAGCTATGATCCGGAAATGGGAATCCGTCGTACGCCTAGAAATACAGATATCGATCTGGAACTTTACCTGATAGAGATGATGAAATATAACCGGAAACAATTTTTGGAACGCTGGGAAGGATCTCCGCTTGTGATCAAGAGGTATGAAATTCTGTATTCCATCATCCGGGATGAGTTAGGTGTTGAATTATAATACTGATTAATATATGAAAAAGATAAAATATTTTTGTTGTCTGTTGGGACTGGTACTAACAGGACTGGCTTGTCAGGATGACGATGAGACGACTGTAATTCCGAAACCGGAAGGAATCACTTACGGTACGGTGACGGATAAAGGAGGAAATATTTACAAAACCCTGACTATAGGTAACCAAACCTGGCTGGCAGAGAATTTCCGTTACCGTCCAAAGGAAGCTACTGCTGCCGATTTGGTTACTTACGGGGAATCATACGGAGGAAATGAACGTACCATACTGGAAGGAACAGATATGAAGGCTTACCAAACCTTTTGCCGGAATTATTCCGGTCAGAAGTTTTTGCTTTATCTGCGTGAACAACTTTTCGCAGCCGAAGAGGCCGGCCGTTTGAATACAAGCAGTCCTTATAAAGTAGACTGGATTGCGGCACAGGTGGGAAATTACACCATTCCTAATCTGTTGTCCTATAATAGGCATAATGATATTAAAGACGAATTAACGGCTATATGGAATGATGCCATAGATTATTATTTCAAGGTCGATCAGGACTACCTGGAACGTTTCGGTTATCTGTATTCATACGAAGGAGCTTTAAAAGCTGTTAAAGAAGGAGCTCCGGAAGGGTTTCATTTACCCACTGACGCGGAATGGATGATGCTGGAACGTCATCTGGGAATGAACACCGAAGAGTTAGAGGACCTGGAAAATTGGAGAGGTCACGTAGGTGAGTTATTGAAAACAGGAGAACAAGGAATCGGATTTAATGCTTTGTATGGTGGAGCTGCCATATATGCCTTGTCGACGATTTATAACTCCCGCTATGTATATAAAAATGAAGGAGCTTACTTCTGGAGCAGCGATCAGATTTTTGTATCGGACAGCTTGTCAAATGGAATTGTCCGGAACATATCTGTATATCATTCCGGAATCCGGCGTATGACAAGTCGTTTAATCAGTACAACCGAAAATATACGTCCCTCTTATAGTGTAAGATTAATAAAAATAAAATAAAACCAGATTAATATGAAGAATATATTACTAATTGCCTTTTGTCTGCTTGTTTCAACAGTATGGGCTAAAGAAGAAAAAAACAAACGTATTCAGTATTGTACGACTTTGGAAGAAGCCATGCAACAGGCTGCCCAAAAACATAAACCGATTTTTTTCAATTGTTATGCCGGATGGGCTGCCCCCTCGGCCTGGATGGATTCGGTCGTACTGACAAATCCTGACTTGGTATCGTTCATTCAGAAACATTTCGTCAGTTTACGTATAGATATGCCCAAAACCCAAGAGGGACGTAAACTGGCAGAACGTTACAAGATAAAATTTTATGCCCATTACCTGATTTTGGATGAAAAAGGAGAAATTATACACCGGATTTCCGGAGGAAGTAAAGCTCCTGAATTTAAGGAAAAATTAAAATTAAGCCTGAATCCGAAAACCTCATTGGCAGGAATGAACCAACGCTATGAAAAAGGGGAACGGTCAGCTAAATTTTTAACAGCTTATGCCGGGGTATTAAAAACGGCAGATGAAAACAAAAAATTTCAGGAGGTGGCTGATTATTATTTGAAACATATCGATTCTACCGATCTATATTTGCCCCGATCCTGGGAAATTCTCTGGAACAAAGGAAAAAGGTACAACAGTGAATGGTTCCGTTTTATTTATAACCATAGAAATGAATTGATAAAACAAAACGGAGAAAAAGTTCAGACCTTTATAATACAGGTACTTTTTCATCAAATTTATCCTTATATGATATTTGAGCGAGTGTATGATAAGGATTTTATTTCAGAAGTAGAACAGAAAGTCCGTGATCTGAATTTTAATTCGCTTAGCTGGGAACAGTTGTTGGCCATGTGTAATATTTTGCATCTCAGACAAGAGAAAAAATATGGGGAAATGTTAGACCTCTGGGGAAAAATCGTGCCGAACTTGCCGAATGAAACCTTGAAAATCAAATACGACGTTACCCTGGGACGTTTACAGGATATGAGTGAAGCTGAAAAAAAACAGGCAATCGCTTATTTGGAAGGAAGAATGAAAGGAATGGGGCAATCACTCTTAGCCAAGTATCGCCATATTGTAACTGAATTATCCGACTATCAGGGAATTCTTTTCGAAACAGATGGCTTACAGAAAGCTTTGGCAAAAGCCCGGAAAGAGAATAAAGCGGTCTTTGTCGATTGTTATACCAGTTGGTGTGGTCCCTGTAAAATGATGAGTAGCAAGGTTTTCCCGGACAAACAAGCCGGAGACTTTTTTAATCCGCGTTTTATCAGTCTTAAAATCGATATGGAAAAAGGGGAAGGAAAAGAATTGGCTCAAAAATGGAATATCAGTGCTTTCCCGACTTATCTGATTCTAAATCCTCAAGGCGAAGTAGTGTATACTTCACGGGGATATATACCGGTCGAAGAGTTGATCAAACGGATGAATGAAGGTCTGGAACAATGGAAAAATAATATAAAAACCGGAAAATAATATGCTAACGAAATTGTTACATCGATTATATGGAATTGTTATCATCGGATGTATATTGCTATGTCCTGTATTATCCGGATGTGACGATGACACGGTGAATGGATTTTTACAATTCTCTGATGATAATCTTTTATTAAGGGCTGCCGGGGATACTGTCGTCATTGACGTCACCGCCGGTTCCGGCTGGAAAGCCGAGAGTATGGCCGATTGGTGTACTGTGGAAGAAAAGCAGGGAGAGGCCGAAGAAAAGTTGATCATCCGGGTTAGTCCGTCGGATGACATATACGAAAGAGGAACGGCAGTGAAAGTAACTTGTGGAGATAATGTGGTTCGTCTGTCTGTACGTCAGGAACCGATGGTATTTGAAGTGACGGATGGTAAGAAAACTTTAAATTTCACGAAGAAGGTTGCTACCGATACCCTGAAGATTCATACCAATATGGCTTGGAAAGTAGAAATTGCCGATACGACAGGCTGGTTACAAGTAGCAGATACCATAGGTTCAGGAGATGCCGAACTGGTTTTTACAACCACAGATAATAGTCAAAAGAAAGGAAGATCTACGACCATTCGTTTGAAATACGGTGTACGTACATTGAAATTAACTGCTTCCCAAGAAGGAGGAATCCGTGTGGACGGACACATACGGAAACACTATGGTGAACGGGACCCCGAAAACGGTTTTAACCTGATTTTTTTGGGAGATGGCTTTACGCCCGATGATCTGATTGCAGAAACGGGAGTATTCGACTTGGCGGTAGAAGAAGCTTGTGAGGCCTTATTTGCTGTCGAACCCTATAAAACCTACAAGGAATATTTCAATGTCTGGTCGGTGGCTTGCGAATCGAAAGAACGGGGAGCCGGAACTTCCGAGTCAGGAAATACAGCATTATTCAGTTACTTTAACGAAGAGAACCACCGCATAATTGGAAGCAATACAAGGGCTTTCAATTATGCGAACCAAATTCTGGGAATGGATGACGACATACTGAAAACAAATTCTGTTATCATTGTATTGGTTAATGACGAACGTTATGGAGGCTCAACCTATTGGTATGGCGACCCGACTGATAAGAATGATACCGATTACAGGACAGTCAGTTATGTTCCCCTGAACAGAGATGCGCAACTACCGGGAGGATTTACCAACATTTTCCTGCATGAAGTCGGTGGACACGCTATCGGAAAACTGGGAGACGAATGGTCTACCGAACAGTTGTTTACTACTGAAGATAAAACTTTAATAAATAATTATAGAAATTGCAGGCTATATTGTTATAATCTGGGGCTACCTATAAATGCGGCACTGATTAATTTTCCACAGTATTACTGGAGTTTTTTAAATGGAAACACAGATCGTTATAGCGAAGTATTGAAACCTGCTGACGGAGGTTACGGATGCCTCAGTGATGCAACTAACCAGGCATTTGTTTATCATTGTGAAGAAGAGAGTTGTATGATAAACAACGTACCTTATTTCAATGTTGCTTCCCGGTATGCTATTGTACAATATCTTTTGTTCCGCCTGAATGTATATGAATATAGCTCCGCGGGCATGGGAAAGGCGGTCAATCACTTCCTTGAACATGACCAATATGAACTACCGGCCAGTTATACCGTATCGGACAGGCCTCCCCTTCCGATGCCAGCCCGGATGGTGGAGTAAAATAGAGTTAACCCCTGAACAAACATCATCAAGAGAGGGTATGTCAGACACACCCTCTCTTAGTATTTACAAATATGTCAATTTTTTCCGGAAAGAAAAGAATCCGTCAAAAGGTTTGCAAAAAACACAGAAACAACGCTCCACACAGGGAGAAAACAGGGTGAAGACAGGCAACATAACCGTTACACCCCCTATTCATACCCTATTCACACCTTATCCCCGATGTATGTATATAGGGCGTGAATAGGAGATGAATAAGGAATAATCCCTAACCTGAAGCTTTTCAGACCGGCAAATCATCCGCAACAGGTTAGTTTATCTATGGGTTAATTAATCGCTGAAAGACCTGAATTTCTTCAAGCGGTTCACTGTGAAGTATAATAGGCGGATTTCGCTCCCGGATACCTGCTCTCTTTGCCGGAGGCTTGAAAGGCCGACGACACGTGTTATTCCGCCGGTATGCTATTGTACAATGGCTTCTGTTCCGCCTGAATGTATGTGAATATAACGCCGCCGGTATGAGGGAGTTGGGCAATCACTTCCTTGAACATGACCAATATGAACTACCGGCCGACTATACCGTACCGGACAGACCACCCCTTCCGATGCCGGCTCAGGTAAAATAAGAAATAGAGCTTCAAGCCGGATAGAACATCAGATCCTGTCATAACTTACCGGTTAGCCGGAACATGATGGCAGGATATCTTTTTTAGAAATCTGCATAATCATAACTAACAGCACCAGATTTTGCAGTCGATTTTTTAAATAACGGAAAGCATTTTTCTTATGGGTTTTGACAGTAAGCACAGACAGATTCAGCAGTTGGGCTATTTCCTGATTTTTCTTACCTTCTAAAGATAAAAGAATGACCTCCTGGCTACGTTGCGGCAATTCACCGATAGCTGCGTACAACTCCCGCAATATTTCTTCCTCTTGCACTGAAAAATCGGGTAGTTTTTGTTCATAAAGCACATGTGCCGTGTATTTTTCTTCGACTGCCCGGTGTTTCCAGTAATCTGCACAACGGTTCGAGACGGCTTCGTACAAATAAGCTTTAAATCCGTTGATAGAATTGTATTGTTTGTTACTTTCCCAGATGTTGATAAAGATTTCCTGCACGATATCTTCAGCCACCTTGTGATTTTCCACTCTGCGTTCTGCAAAAAGGACAAGATAACTATAAAATTGCTGAAAGAGTTTATGATAAGCTTGTTCGTCTTTCAAATTAAAACGTTGCAAAAAATCTTTCTGTTCGCTCACTGTGTCTTCCGTTGTTTTACCGAACAAAATAAAGGATTAATAATAGATTTTCCAATTTATATTCCAGATTCTTTTGAAAAACTGTGTCAGCAAAGTCCATACTTTATTCTTTTTCTTCGCTGACACAGTTCAAATTACAACTTCAATGTCCAGAGACACCTCTCTTATGAGAGCGGTTTCTTAAACTCTTTGAATACCCGCTTTATTTCATCGACATAGTCCAGTTTTTCCCAGGTAAAAAGTTCCACTTCTCTCTCAACTGTAGGCCAATAATTCGAAGTGAACACTTTTTTCACTACTTCGGGTTTGCGTCCCATGTGTCCATAACTGGCAGTCTCCTGATAAATCGGATTACATAATTTCAAGCGTTCTTCGATAGCCCTCGGACGAAGGTCGAAAATCTCGTTGACTTTCCCGGCAATCTCTGCATCCGTTAAACAGACTTTCGAAGTACCGTAAGTATTTACATACACTCCTACAGGCCGGGCAACGCCGATCGCATAGGAAATCTGGATCAGGATCTCGTCGGCTATCCCCGCTGCTACCATATTTTTAGCGATATGCCGGGCTGCATAGGCAGCAGACCGGTCGACTTTCGAAGGGTCTTTTCCGGAGAAAGCTCCCCCACCGTGGGCTCCTTTCCCCCCGTAGGTATCGACGATAATCTTACGCCCTGTCAGCCCTGTATCTCCATGAGGACCTCCGATCACAAATTTACCGGTCGGGTTGACAAAAAGAATGACATTTTTATCGAATAAAGCCTGTACCCGTTTTGGCAACAGGGCCTTTACCCGGGGCAGCAGAATATCGACAATATCTTTTCTGATCCATTCCACCATAGCCTCGTCGGCTTTCAGCTGGGCTTCCGGCGTTTCATTGGCCGGCTTGATGAAATCGTCATGCTGGGTAGAAATGACAATCGTATGTATACGGGCCGGTTTCCCGTCATCACCGTATTCGATGGTCACCTGTGATTTCGAATCGGGACGCAGATATTGCATCAACTGACCCTCTTTCCGGATTTGAGCCAATTCTTTCAGTAAAAGATGAGCTAATTCCAGGGACAACGGCATATAATTATCGGTCTCGTTACAGGCATAACCGAACATCATCCCCTGATCACCGGCCCCCTGTTCCATCGGATCTTCACGCATCACTCCCCGGTTGATATCCGGCGATTGTTCGTGGATCGCAGAAAATACCCCGCAACTATTTCCATCGAACATATACTCACTCTTGGTGTAGCCGATCTCATTGATCACTTCACGGGCCACTTGCTGCACATCTACATAAGTCTTTGTTTTAATCTCGCCTGCAATGACAGTTTGTCCGGTTGTCACCAAAGTTTCACAGGCTACTTTTGCTTCCGGGTCGAACGCCAGAATCCGGTCGAGCACTGCATCCGAAATCTGATCGGCAACCTTATCAGGATGCCCTTCCGATACAGACTCTGAAGTAAATAAATATCCCATAATTTAATTGAAAATTGAAAATTGAAAATTGAAAATGTACTATACGCAATCAATATCCAATCGGTTAATTATATTACGGGAAAGGCAATGGATGGTTGAATTCAGAAGTATATGCATTTTAGCAATTTTTTTCTGTGGTTGCAATCAGCCAAATCTTTCCACAATGACGGGACAAAGATAGGAAGGAAAAAGGTAAAAGTAAAAAGTTAAAGGTTAAAAAAAGCAGAAAGAGGAAAAGCGCATCATTCGGGTTTTATTATTAATTTTGCGGCCTAGATTCAAAGTATCGTTATGGCATTCTTATATAATATTGGAATTCAGGCATATCATCTGGCTATACAATTGGCAGCTCCCTTCAATGAAAAAGCAGCCCTTTTACGTAAAGGCAGAAAAGAAGTCTGGAAAAAAGCAGCCGGTATACAACGGGGAGAAGGTCGTTTGGTGTGGTTTCATGCCGCTTCTTTGGGCGAATTCGAACAAGGCCGCCCGGTGATCGAAGCCTTGAAGGCCGCAGAACCGGCAACCCAAATCCTGCTTACCTTTTTTTCGCCCTCAGGTTATGAAATCCGCAAAAATTATACCGGTGCAGATTACATCCTTTATCTGCCGGGAGATACGCAACGCAATGCGGTCCGCCTGATTGAAAAATTCCGTCCGGATGCAGCGGTCTTTATCAAATATGAATTCTGGTTCCACTACCTGAACGAACTGAACAAACGAAACATCCCGGTATATCTCATCTCAGCCATTTTCCGTCCCAACCAGCCTTTTTTTAAAAGTTGGGGAAAACTCCACCGGCGGATGCTGGGATGCTTCAAAGAATTGTTCGTGCAGGACGGGCAATCGGTGGAATTACTGAAATCCATCGGCATAAAAAATGTCAGACTGACAGGAGATACCCGTTTCGACCGGGTAAAACAGATCGCGGAAAATGCAAAACAAATCGCCAAAATAGAGCAATTCTGTGACGGCCGCCCCACCATAGTCTGCGGCAGCACCTGGCCACCCGATGAAGAAATTCTCCTGGAATATATCAACTGCCATCCGGACGGTTATAAATGGATCATCGTCCCTCATGAAATCGGGGAAAATCACATCAAAGCGATTCTGGACAAATGCAGGAAGAAGGTAGCCCGCTACACCTCGGAAAATACCGATTTGGCCGATAAGGAGGTATTGATTATCGATTGTATCGGTCTGCTTTCATCGATCTACCGGTATGGAAAGATCGCTTATATCGGCGGAGGTTTCGGAGTCGGTATCCACAATACCCTTGAAGCTGCCGTGTATGGAATACCGGTAATTTTCGGACCCAAATATCAAAAATTCAACGAAGCGGTCAGCCTGATCCGGGAAGGCGGAGCTTTCAGCATTTCCAACGGGGCAGAACTTTCGGAGATCCTGGACAGCCTGATTCAACATCCGACAATTGCAGAAACCGCCGGACAAAAGGCATTGGAATATGTGAACAGCCAACTGGGTGCGACAGCAGTAATCAGTGAAGCACTAAGCACTACAATTTAGAGAGGACACGATCAAAAGGAGGATATAAAATCCCTTTTTCGGTAATGATTGCCGTAATCAATTCATGACGGGTCACATCGAAAGCAGGATTATACACCTTTATTTCCGGAGGTGCCATCCGTCGGGTATACCATTTTTCTGTGATTTCACCGACTTGCCGTTCTTCAATGGGAATATGTGCCCCATCCGGACATTTTAGATCAACTGTAGAAGTCGGTCCAAGTACGTAAAAAGGAATTCCATAATATTTAGCTAAAACAGCAACTCCGGAAGTACCTATTTTATTAGCAACATCTCCATTAGCCGCTATCCGGTCGCATCCTACCAAAACAGCCTGCACCTTTCCCTGTCCCATCACACAGGAAGCCATATTATCACAGATCAAAGTGACATCGACTCCTGCTTTCTGAAGTTCAAAGGCAGTCAAACGTGCCCCCTGTAACAATGGACGGGTTTCATCTGCATACACTTTAAAATGATAACCACGCTCCTGCCCCAAATAAACAGGAGCCAAAGCCGTACCATATGCAGAAACTGCGAGATGTCCGGCATTACAATGAGTCAGCAGCCCCATTCCCGGTTGTAAAACACTTAATCCCCATTCCCCGATACTCCGGCAAGCAGCCGCATCCTCTGCCCGGATAGCTTCCGCCTCCTGCTGCAATTTTATTTTTATTGTATCAACCTGCTGATCCTGCAACGACAAAACACATTTTTCCATCCGGTCCAAAGCCATAAATAAATTTACAGCAGTAGGACGTGAAGAAGCCAGGTATTTTTTTACCTCCGTAAATTTTTGAAAAAAAACGGAAAAAGACTGTTCCCCGAATTGTTGTGCACAAACCGCCATGCCATAGGCAGCAGCAACTCCGATCGCCGGGGCCCCCCTCACCTTCAGGTGATAAATGGCTTCCCAAATCTCCTCCGGAGTATATAAGCGGAGATATGCTTCCCGATTGGGCAATTGCGTCTGGTCGAGAATAATTACAGCCGGCTCTTCCCAATCGACACTTACCGTCGTCAGGCCGGCCAAACCTTCACTTTTCATTTTTCTTGCATCCATTCGTTCAGCGTATCGAGCAAGTCTTCTTTCGACACCGGATCGAAATCTTTAATCCGGCAAGCATGGCTCATATCCCCTCTTACGTATTTACGGCATTTTCCGTTTTTCTTCAAATCGACGCCGGTAGCATACCAGGGATCACTTCCGCCGTATACAAACAAAATCCGCTCGGCATCCGTCTGCAACCATTCGTTGATCGCCTTCATCTGTTTGTCATTAAAAGGCTTTTTTTCAACACCTTCAGGCATAGTGAATGAAAAGTCGATATCTTTATCGTCTTCGGGTAAGAATTTCTTGAACGGTTTTATTTTATAATCATACATCCCGATCTCGGTCAAAGCAGCATAAAAAAACGGTTGCATGCGGACGATGTACTTATCTTCAAAAAAATCAGGGGAAGACACTTTCACCAGGTATTCGAAGATCTCCTCCCAATCGGCACTTTCCTGATCGGGAATATCGGCACAATTATTCCCCCACTGCCAAAACGCAAAAGGATATTCCAGAATCATCAGCTGCAAGGCCCGTTTGGTCCCTCCCACCATCCGGTAGGTATATTTCTTTTCGGCAGCCAGTTCCTCAAGCATAGGAAGCAGCGTATCGAGATGTTCGAAACACATGGTCTGAAAATCACGGATCGTATAATGACAGGTATTCAGATCCTCCCAGTTAAAAAGCGCTTTCACCCCACTCTTCGCCGTCCCTAACCGGTTCAGGAATTTATCCAAACGGGGATCTACATACTCCAGATTCAGGGGAGCCACATACGGTACACTGATATCCACATCGGCCGGGTAAAAATAACGGTGAAATATCGTCGTCTGTCCTCCTTTGCTGATTCCGGTACTGATCCATTTCGATGCCGGATAAATTTTCTGCCTGATAGCCTGTATAATCTCGTGCTGGTCATCGGCAGCCTGCTTGATGGTCAGGTTTTCCCAGGGAATCCCTCCTTCCGGCACACTTTGATCGAAAAAACGGTGCTCTATCGTCAGCTGATTCCCTTTCAGGATATTAGCCAATTCACCTTCTTCCGACGACCAGATATTATAGCCTTCCAACTCGACGATTACCGGAGCATCCGATTGTTTATGCCCCAGCAACACCCGTTGCCGGAAAGTCCCTTTCGCGGGATCGGAATGATCGACCGGCTGCTCGAACCAGAATTGATAATACTCCTGAAAAGGCTTTACATCCAGTTTCTGAATCTCACTAATCTGTGGTATCTGTTGCAACTTTTCATAAATCCCATCTCCGGCCCATACCGCCAGGGTAAACCATACACAAACAAAAGTAGTTAAGAGTTTTCTCATAATTCAAATAATTTAAAACATCATCCAATCTCCACCCTTAGTCGGGACTTATCTCAACGGGGACAAGGTACGAAAAAAAGGCAGAAAGTAAAAAAGTAGCATGCAAAAAGTAAAAGACAAATGCTAAAAAGCGATCCGTAAAAGCAAGAAATCCATTTGCCGGCAGGCAAGAAATTGATTAGCTTTGCGACAATTATCAAAACAGTTTATAATCCAAATCCGGAACAGTCTATGAAGATATCCATAAGAACTATGGCTTTGAAAACAAAAGCTTTGGCAGGAGGGTTATCCCTACTGTTTCTTTTAGGCGGATGTCATAAAAAAGTAAACTACTTTAACGGGGAGATCATAACCGTGAAAGATATTCCGGTAAGCGACACGCTGACCGGGGAACGGCTGCTGCTGGACAGTATCATTGCAAATGGAAGAGGTATATCGTTATCCGTTACCATTTTAATTCAGTCTATCGGGTCCCTGAGGCCATCGGACTTTATGAACTTTATAAATGCTAAGCGACATGAGCTATTTCACACCCTATAAAGAACATTACAAAGCCCTCATCCGTTTGGGTATCCCCATTGTCATCGGACAAATCGGTATTGTGGTGGTAGGCCTGGCCGATAATATGATGGTGGGACAATATGCCACTCTCGATCTGGCTGCAGCTTCATTTGTCAACAGTGCCTTCAATATTCCCATTCTTTTCGGTCTGGGTTTTTCTTATGGTCTTACTCCCCTGGTCGGACAATTTTTCGGCCGTCATGACAAATATCATGTCGGTCAACTGCTACGCAACAGTCTGTTGGTAAATCTCTTCATCGGCTTGCTCCTGACCCTGGCGATGACAGTGGTATGGTTCAATATCGACCGGCTAGGACAGCCTGAAGAATTGCTCCCGTTGATCCGGCCTTATTTTCTTCTCCAGCTGGCATCTCTGGTATTCGTCATGTTATTCAATTCTTTCAAGCAATTCGCCGACGGTATTACGGATACCAAAACGCCCATGTACATCATGATCTCCGCCAATCTGGTGAATATTGCCGGGAATTATATACTGATCTACGGAAAATTCGGACTACCGGCCCTGGGTGTCGTAGGAGCAGGCATTTCCACCTTAACGGCCCGTATCCTCATGTTTGCAGCTTTCGCTGTCTTATTTTACCACAACCTCCGTTACCGCCGCTATCTGGTCGGTTACAAACGGGGTAAATACAATTTCACCGATATCCTCTCACTCAATAAAATGGGTTGGATGGTCGGTTTACAGATGGGACTGGAAACTGCCCTGTTCAGTATTACGGGAATTATGATCGGTTGGCTGGGAAGCATTGCCCTAGCCGCCCATCAGGTGATGGTGGCTATCTCGACTTTAGGTTTTATGATCTATTACGGAGTCGGAGCAGCGGTATCTGTACGGGTGAGTAATTATTTCGGCCGTCAGGAGCTGCTCCATGTGCGCCGCACGACGATGGCAGGCTTCCACCTCATTCTTTGTCTCGCTGTCTGTGCCTGTACTGTGTTCTTATTTTCCCGGGAACTGATCGGATATCTATTCACCACCTCCGAAGAAGTCATCCGGGTCGTATCCACCCTGGTCTATATCCTGCTGGCCTACCAATTCGGGGATGCCCTTCAGATTACCTATGCCAATTCCCTCCGCGGTATCGGCGATGTGATCTCCATGGCTGTCATCTCCTTTATTGGTTACTTCCTGATCGCCATGCCCGTATGCTACATCTGCGGCTTTGTACTCGAGTGGGACATCACAGGAATCTGGATCGGCTATCCGATAGGGCTTACCCTGACCGGAGTCATGCTTTGCGGGAGGTACTACTGGAAACTAAAAACTAAAACTCAGAGCAAAGAATTTTATTGATTTCCCGGTATCCTTTTTCCTTATCGGCAAAATGCACGGTATGGAAACCCAGTTGACGAGCCGCATCGACATTTTCCTTCAGGTCGTCGATAAAGAGCGTATCTTCGGGGTATGCCTGAAAACGGTCGATCAGGATCCGGTAAATCTCTTTTTCGGGTTTAATCAGTTTTTCGTGAGCCGAGATGATCTGGCCCTCGAAATACCGAAAGACCTCCCGTTCTTTCAGGTAGTCATAAAATTCCAGGGACATATTGGAAAGGCAGAATAAACGGTAACCTTTACCGGCCAACTCTTTAATCAGACATTGTGTTTGGGGAATATCCCGCAACGAATGTTTGATAAATTCGACAAAATCCCAACATTCGGCATAAGGACGTCCCGAAAAAACACTCATTTCCCGAACGATATTCACCTGATCGATCGTCCCCCGGTCGTAATCGGGCCAAAATTTCCGGAAAAATCCCCTTTCAAACAGACTCACCGGCATTGCACGATCACCGGTATATTCTTCCATCAAACGTTCGGGACTCCAATCGACCACAACTCCACCCAAATCAAAAACCACATTTTTCATATACTTGTCATTTTTCAATCATACCTATTTTCGATATCTAAAGTTACAAAATTTATACCAACTTATCCGCTCACTGAAAAATCTATCCGGCAAGTGGATTAAAAATCCACAATTACCCCGACAGAGGGTAAAACCGTTCCGCCCAATTCATTTTTTATGCTGCGCATCTGATAATAACCTTCCCGGTCAGGATCTTTGCGATAGCTTCCGTCAGGATTTTCGACAGGCACCAGCTCATCGGGGCCTAAAGCTTTATAGTTATAGATATTCTGAATGTCCGCATAAAATATCAACGACCACTTTCGAAAGAAAAAACTCTTATCCACCCTGACATCCAGTTGATGGAAAGCCGGTAATCGCTGTGTATTGAAGCGCGAATAATCATAATAAGGCTGATGTTTGGCCTCCCAGGCTTCTATCCGTGCCGAAGTCTCCCGATCATAAGGCGTATAAGGCCCACCCGCCACATATCTCCATTTAAACCCCAAATCCCAACTTTTACCTATCCTACGGGTTGCTGTCAGAGAGAATATATGGCGGTTATCCCAACTACTGGGTATATAACGACGGGTATTCTGCAAATTTTCATCCAACTGTTTAAATTCGGAATAATACCAGGTATAAGCCAACGAAGCAACGACACCATAAAATTCCTGGGTTCTGAGCATCAATTCCAGCCCATAAGCTCTCCCTTCTCCGACGGGTCGAACCGCTTCGTCACCCACCGCCACATAGTCGGTACCTTTATTGGCCAAAGCAACCGAATCGGTCAGGGATACGGGATAATGATCGTAAGTCTTGTAAAAACCTTCCAGTGTAATCCGGGTAGTCGTTCCCGGACGATACTCAACTCCCAGTACATAATGATCGGCTCCGATATATCCGGTCTTATTCCGTTTATTCACCAGAACTCCCCCGGCGTCTGCAAAACCCAGCGTCGTATAGGCAGGCAACTGATAATACCGGCCGATATTGCCATTTAGCGACCAGCGTTCGTCGAATGCATAAGAAAATGAGAAACGGGGCGATATTTGCCGGTAAAGAGCAGCTGTTTTACCGGTATAATTACATCCGTCCGCCCGGAGTCCCAGGGATAAAGCCAGCCGTTCGGAGAAAAAAGACCGGGACACCTGGCCGAAGACCGCCCATTTCCACATATTCAAAGCCCGGGAATAATACTGATCGATAGCTTCTCCCGCAGCGAACAGCCGCCGGGCCGTAGTATTGTCATAGTGGGCATATTCGATACCTGCCCCAACCTGAAGTTTAAACCCATTCGCTGCATAACGATGATGCTCGAAACGGAATTTATTTTCCGATTCTCCAGAGCGATAGTCGATTGTTTTGGGATTATGACGGTCATTGCCGGTGTATTTCTCGACCTTATTGTACAATCCACTCCGGCTTAGGACGAAAAAGTGATACCAGTTATTGCCGTAATGCTTAAAGGTCGTTCCCAAAGTATAACTCCATTGCCGGCTTTCCGGCAACCAATCGAGCAAATATTTCTGATGATCGTCGGGATTCTTCAGGTCGGTATTCAGACGGTTGATATCGTATCCGCCAATACCGAGCAAAGTCCATTCATTCCGGGCATTCAAACGGGTGACCGTCTTGAATTGCATATCATTATACACCGGAAGAAAAGGCAAACCGATGATACCGAACAACATCTTCAGATAACTTCGCCGGGCCGAAACAATAAAAGTAGTCTTTGGAGCCAACGGACCGTCCAAAGACAGGCCGTAATCAGTAGCACCGAAAGTAACCCGCGTCTTCACCCGGTCGGGATTTCCCTCGATCTGTCGAAATTCGAGCATAGAACTCATCATATTACCATAAGAAGCCGGGAAGGCACCGGAAAAGAAATTTACCTCTTTGACAAAATCGATATTCACAATACTGACTACCCCACCGGAAGCCCCCTGAGTAGCGAAATGATTTAAGATGGGCAATTCAACTCCGTCCAGATAAAACCGGTTTTCAGCAGGCCCACCACCCCGGACTACAAAATCATTCCGGAATGCAGGCGAAGACAATACCCCCGGCATGGATTGTACTACTTTGGAAATATCCCGGTTGCCTCCGGGATTTTTTTCAATCTCCGCAATTCCTATCCGCTGAATGGAAACCGGAGTTTCTACTGTTTTACGGTAAGGACTGGCTTTGACTACGACCTGTTCCAAAGTAGTCGATGCAGGTTCCAAACCGATATTTTCCGTTCTCTCTCCGGCAGTACCCAACAGAAACCCTACTGTCACCAAAGTCTGATAACCGATACTACTCACCTCCAAGCGGACAAGTCCCGGAGGAACATTTTCCAACCGGAATCTTCCCTCCTCATCCGTCGCTCCCCCCAGAGTCGTCCCATAAACTACGACATTCGCAAATGGGATCGCCTCATTGCTCGCCAAATCGAAGACTCGTCCTTTAACGACACCTTTATTTTGTGCCTGGACAGCTGGTCCGATACCCAGACAAAATAAAAATAATACGATCCAATATCTCATCTCTAAAATATCTTACTATTTATAAACTCTTCTCCCGACGGGTCGGCAAATGTACACAAACGAATCGTCATCTGACAAAAAATCCCCCATCGATTACCGGTCAATGAGGAATTTTTCAAGAAAATATGAGTATTGAACATTAAGAATATATCCTTTATACGAGCAACTTAGCAAAAAGATTCAAAAAAAATTCTACTTTTCTTTGGAGGTTATATGAAAATATCTACCTTTGCACCCGAGTTCTTTGCCCAGGTGGCGGAATTGGTAGACGCGCTGGACTCAAAATCCAGTGTCCTCAACAGACGTGCGGGTTCGATTCCCGCCCTGGGTACAAATTGAAAATCAAGGAGTTAGATGAAAATCTAACTCTTTTTTTGTAACCCATGGGACCGGGGCATGGGGTTTCTTGAGGACTGGTACTATCTTAGAAAAAGTTTACTGATCACCTATCTTACAATTTATTCCTGGAAGATTTCAGCCCTCACGCGGCTGAGGGTTTCGGGAGTCATCAACAGATAAGAAGCGATATGGCTGATAGGGGCTCTTTTGGCTGCTTCGGGAAAATCTTTTAGAAAACGTTTATAGCGTTCCTTGGCAGTTTCGAATCGCCAGGAGTCGGCTTTGTTCTGGGATACCATAAGGCCCCATTCTAAAATTTTCTTGTATAATTGAGCAATAGAGGAATAAGAAACAAACAATTCTTGCAGACCGGTATAGGGGATGTCGTACACCACGGTCGGTTCGATGGCTTCGATCATCAAGCGTGTGGGTTCTTGTCTGAACAGGCTGATGATGCAAAATACCAAATCATCTTCACACGAAAAATGTTCGGTGATATCATGCCCGTTTTTGTAGTAATACTGACGTAACATTCCCGATTCGACATAATGGAAATGGCGGGCTATCCGGCCTTCTTCGAGGAGAAGTGTAATAAGCAAATTTAAAAGCAGCATTTTTTGGTAAAGTTGCTTAATCACTTTT
>OGOY01001433.1_pt1 | contig 25286 bp, 19 predicted proteins | sample 1552811 | NCBI WGS metagenome assembly OGOY01 (sample SAMEA2580132, study PRJEB22360) | human gut metagenome | biome: human gut; feature: human-associated habitat; material: faeces | place: Denmark | collected 2008/2010 | reverse complement strand
GTCTGGGCCGTGTCTCAGTCCCAATGTGGCCGTTCAACCTCTCAGTCCGGCTACCAATCGTCGCCTTGGTGGGCCGTTACCTCACCAACTAGCTAATTGGACGCGAGTCCATCCTAAAGCGAATAAATCCTTTTCCCTCAGTACCATGCGGTACCGTGGGCTTATGCGGTATTAGCAGTCGTTTCCAACTGTTGTCCCCCACTCTAGGGCAGGTTACTCACGCGTTACTCACCCGTTCGCCACTAAGCTTAAAAAGCAAGCTCTCTAAGCTCCGTTCGACTTGCATGTGTTAGGCGCGCCGCCAGCGTTCGTCCTGAGCCAGGATCAAACTCTTTATAAATGGTATTTATCACTCATAAAGTGTTAAATCTCGTTCACTCAGACACAATCGCTTGCGTCCTGTATGAATTACTTGTTTGCCGATCTCTCGGCTTTGGAATTGTTTTTCGTGATTTTCCATCACGTTTAAGGTTCCACAAGTTTCAGTATTGTTCAATTTTCAAGGTCCTGCTTGCTCTCCTCTCGGACAGCTCAATCATTATATCAAAGGTCGTACTTTTTGTCAAGCACTTTTTCGATATTTTTTTGAGCTTTCCGAACGCCTTTTTAAAAGCTTTCCACCCGCACGCTGTCCGGTTCCCCGCTGCGTTTTTGCTGGTGCATCGCTTTTATTTGGCTTTTGAAGAGCTGCTGTCTTGCGCGACAGCTTATTTATAATACCACACTTTTAACCATTGTCAATACCTTTTTTCGATTTTCTTCATAATTTTTTCGATTTATTTTTGGGCAGGGTGCATATGGACGCTTTAACGTGGTTTCTCTATTCTATCAAATTCAATCCCCTTTCTATCCCTTATTCATCCCCCATGTCCCCCTATACATTATAATGCAAGGGAATACCTATCTCGCAACACTCTCAAGCATTCTCTCTCCCTTTCTAATCACATCAATCCCGCTTTTCTCTGGCTTTTCCTCACAGTGTTCCCAGTTTCTATTCATTTTATTTCCCCTCCCGGTCCCCGCCTATTTTTTCCCTACCAAATTTGTTACTTTTATGAGAATTTAAGTCCAAGTTTGTTGATTTTGGCGAATTTTTATGTATAATGTTAGGTAGGAGAATACGCAATCGTATATCTCAATTGCTTTCTGTGATATTCTATGGCTGGATAGCGCAGAATACACATGACCATTCTTAAGGAAAGAGGTATTTGTAACATGGCAAATCTGGATCTTACCAAGTATGGCATCACCGGCACGACTGAGATCGTGCACAATCCTTCCTACGAGCTGCTGTTCGAGGAAGAGACCAAGCCCGAACTGGTAGGCTACGAAAAGGGTCAGGTCAGCGAGCTGGGTGCTGTCAACGTTATGACTGGTGTTTACACTGGCCGTTCCCCCAAGGATAAGTACATCGTCATGGACGAAAACTCCAAGGACACTGTTTGGTGGACTTCTGACGAGTACAAGAACGACAACCATCCCATGAGCGAGAGCACCTGGGCTACTGTTAAGGATATCGCCAAGAAGGAACTGTGCAACAAGCGCCTGTTCGTTGTTGACGCTTTCTGCGGCGCTAACAAGGATACCCGCATGGCCATTCGCTTCATCGTGGAAGTGGCCTGGCAGGCACACTTTGTTACCAACATGTTCATCAAGCCCACCGCCGAGGAACTGGAAAACTTTGAGCCTGACTTCGTTGTTTACAACGCTTCCAAGGCTAAGGTTGAGAACTACAAGGAACTGGGCCTGAACAGCGAGACCTGCGTTGCCTTCAACATCACCAGCCATGAGCAGGTTATCATCAACACCTGGTACGGCGGCGAGATGAAGAAGGGCATGTTCTCCATGATGAACTACTTCCTGCCGCTGAAGGGCATTGCTTCCATGCACTGCTCTGCCAACACCGACAAGAACGGCGAGAACACCGCCATCTTCTTCGGTCTGTCCGGCACCGGCAAGACCACCCTGTCCACCGACCCGAAGCGCCTGCTGATCGGCGACGACGAGCACGGCTGGGACGACAACGGCGTCTTCAACTTTGAGGGTGGCTGCTACGCCAAAGTCATCAACTTGGACAAAGATTCTGAGCCTGACATCTACAACGCCATCAAGCGCAACGCTCTGCTGGAGAACGTCTCCCTCGACGCTGAAGGCAAGATCGATTTCGCTGATAAGAGCGTGACCGAGAACACTCGTGTTTCCTATCCCATCAACCACATTCAGAACATCGTTCGCCCGATTTCTTCTGCTCCGGCAGCCAAGAATGTTATCTTCCTGTCTGCTGACGCATTCGGCGTTCTGCCCCCGGTCTCCATCCTGACCCCGGCTCAGACCCAGTACTACTTCCTGTCTGGCTTTACCGCAAAGCTGGCCGGCACCGAGCGCGGCATCACCGAGCCCACCCCGACCTTCTCTGCTTGCTTCGGCCAGGCATTCCTGGAACTGCATCCCACCAAGTATGCTGAAGAGCTGGTCAAGAAGATGGAAAAAAGCGGCGCTAAGGCTTACCTGGTCAACACTGGCTGGAACGGCACTGGCAAGCGTATCTCCATCAAGGATACCCGCGGCATCATCGACGCTATCCTGAGCGGCGCTATCAACGAAGCCCCGACCAAGAAGATCCCGTACTTCGATTTCGAAGTTCCCACTTCTCTGCCCGGCGTTGATCCCGCTATCCTCGATCCTCGTGACACCTATGCAGATGCTGCTGAGTGGAACAAGAAGGCTGAGGACCTGGCAGGCCGCTTCATCAAGAACTTCGCCAAGTACGAAGGCAACGAGCACGGCAAGGCTCTGGTCTCTGCCGGCCCGCAGCTGTAATTTCTGCTGCAAGTTCTGTGCACAAGCCGCCTAAGGCTTGATTTGTTGTAACGAATAACACCCCCGCCCCGGCGCATGGCCTGCTGCAGAGCAGTGCCGCACCTGAGCGGGGGTGTTTTTATTTTGCCGGGCCAGCATGCACAGCAGCCCGCACAAGAGAAGAAAATATCAGCGCACAAAAAACCCCCCGCCGCAGTCCCCTTGCAAGGGGACTGCGGCGGGCGGCATATTTTCAGGGTTTGGGGTTAGTAAACAAAGGGTTCAGAACAAATTACTTGTTCTCAGGCAGATGCCACTTCCAGTCGATGATCTCAGGCAGATCCTGGCCAACTTCATGGATGTAGTTCTTATGAGCAACCAGCTTGTCGTTCATCTGCTGGATCAGATAAGCGCCCTTGTTGCCCAGCTGCGGCAGGTGCTGCAGGGCATCCTTAACCAGGTGGAAGCGGTCGATCTCGTTCTGCACGCGCATATCGAACGGCGTGGTGATGGTGCCTTCCTCCTGGTAGCCATGGACAGACAGGTTGCGGTTGGTACGCTCGTAGGTCAGCTCATGGATCAGGGTCGGGTAACCATGGAATGCGAAGATGATCGGCTTATCCTTGGTGAACAGAGCATCGTAATCAGCGTCAGACAGGCCATGAGGATGCTTGGTGTTGGGCTCAAGCTTCATCAGGTCAACAACGTTGACAACGCGGATCTTCAGTTCGGGCATTGCGTCGCGCAGGATGGTGACAGCAGCCAGAGTTTCCAGGGTCGGGGTATCACCGCAGCAGGCCATGACGACATCCGGCTCTTCGCCTGCATCGCTGGAAGCCCAATCCCAGATGCCAACGCCCTGGGTGCAGTGCTTAACAGCCTGCTCCATGGTCAGCCACTGGGGACGCGGATGCTTGGAGGTGACCAGTACGTTGACATAGTCACGGCTGCGGACACAGTGGTCGAAGCAGCTCAGCAAGCAGTTGGTATCCGGCGGCAGGTACAGGCGGACAACGTCTGCCTTCTTGTTGGCGATGTGATCCAGGAAGCCGGGATCCTGATGGGTGAAGCCATTGTGATCCTGCTGCCATACGTTGGAGGTCAGGATCAGGTTCAGGGAAGCAATGCTCTGGCGCCAGGGCAGCTGGCTGCAAACCTTCAGCCACTTAGCATGCTGTGCAACCATGGAGTCCACCACGCGGATGAAGCTCTCGTAGGAAGCAAAGAAGCCGTGACGACCGGTCAGCAGGTAGCCTTCCAGCCAGCCTTCGCACATATGCTCGGACAGCATGGAGTCCATGATGCGGCCGTCGTTTGCCAGGAATTCATCGCCCGGGATGATGGTGGAGTTCCAATCACGCTGGGTAGCTTCGAAGCACTTGTACAGACGGTTGGACATGGTCTCGTCAGGTCCAAAGATGCGGAAGTTTTTAGCATCAGCATTCAGCTTGAGCACGTCGCGGATGTAGCCGCCCAGCTCGATCATATCCTGCTTCTCGACAGAGCCGGGGAACGGGATATCCACTGCATACTGCTTGAAATCGGGGGTACGCAGGTCACGCAGCAGCTTGCCGCCGTTTGCGTGCGGGTTGGCAGCCAGACGACGGTCGCCGGTGGGAGCCAGTTCCTGCAGTTCGGGGATCAGGGTGCCGTTCTCATCGAACAGTTCCTCAGCATGGTAGCTGTGCAGCCATTCTTCGATCTGCTTCAGGTGCTCTTCCTGGTTCGGGGTGCCGACAGTGATGTCGATGGGCACCTGGTGTGCACGGAAGGTGCCCTCGATGGGCTTGCCGTCCACTACCTTCGGGCCAGTCCAGCCCTTCGGGGTGCGCAGAACGATCATAGGCCACTGGATATGGCCCATATCCTCGCCAGCACGGGCGCGCTTCTGGATGTCGTGGATCTCTTCGATGACGGTATCCAGGGTCTCAGCCATCTTCTCGTGCATGGTCATCGGGTCGTCGCCTTCAACGAAGTACGGCTTCCAGGAGCAGCCACGGAAGAAGCTCTCCATCTCTTCATGGGTCATACGGCCAAAGATGGTGGGGTTGGAGATCTTGTAGCCATTCAGGTGCAGGATGGGCAGAACAGCGCCGTCACCCACGGGGTTCAGGAACTTGTTGGACTGCCAGCTGGTGGCCAGGGGGCCGGTCTCAGCTTCGCCGTCGCCAACGGTAACTGCGCAGATCAGATCCGGGTTATCGAACACAGCGCCAAATGCGTGTGCGATGGAGTAGCCCAGCTCGCCGCCTTCGTTGATGGAGCCCGGAGTTTCGGGTGCAACGTGGCTGGAGATGCCGCCGGGGAAGGAGAACTGCTTGAACAGCTTCTTCATACCCTCTTCATCACGGCTGATGTTGGGGTAAACTTCAGAGTAGGTGCCATCCAGGTAAGCGTTGGCAACAAAGAAGTTTCCTCCGTGGCCCGGGCCGGAGATCAGGATCATATCCTGGTCGTACTTCTTGATGACACGGTTCAGGTGAACATAAACGAAGTTCTGGCCAGGCACGGTGCCCCAGTGGCCAACGATCTTCTTCTTCACGTCGTCACGGGTCAGCGGACGGCGCAGCATGGGGTTATCGAGCAGGTACAGCTGGCCTGCTGCCAGGTAGTTGCTGGCACGCCAATAGGCATCGATCTTTTTCAGTTCGGACGGATTCAGCATAATGTTCCTCCCTAGATTTTTGTTTTTTTACGGTTTTTCCCTACGCTTAACAGTATAGTGACTGTTACCGAAACAAAATAGTGGATTCCGTTCTTGTTGCTGGATTGTGGTTCAGCTTTTTATGCCAGATCAAGCAAACGGATTCTCGGTCGGGTACGGCAGGCTCTTGGGCTGGTTGTAAGCGATGTCCTGAATGCCCAGGAACTTGAGGACCTCAAACAGGATCTTGCCGTAATGGCCGAATGCAACGGCGCCGTGGTGCGGGTAACGCTTCTGGACCAGAACATGGCGGTAGAAACGGCCCATCTCATGGATGCCGAAGATTGCAATGCCGCCGAAGGAGCGGGTAGCAACAGGCAGGATCTCGCCCTCTGCAATGTAGGAGCGCAGGTTGCCCTCGCTGTCGCACTGCAGACGGTAGAAGGTGATGTCAGAAGGTGCAATGTCACCTTCCAGGGTGCCGCGGGTGAAGTCGGGATCGCTGCCGGCCGGCTCCAGCAGACGGTGCTGGATGAGCTGATACTTAACGGCACGGTCATTGCACATCTTGCAGGCCGGGGTGTTGCCGCAGTGGAAGCCCATGAAGGTATCGGTCAGGCTGTAATCAAACTTGCCTGCGATGTCCTCATCGTAAATGTACTGGGGCACGCTGTTGTTGATGTCCAGCAGGGTAACGGTATCGCCGGAAGCGCACATGCCGATGTACTCGGACAGAGCGCCGTAGACATCAACTTCGCAGGAAACGGGGATGCCGCGGCTTACCAGGCGGGAGTTGACATAGCAGGGCTCAAAGCCGAACTGAGAGGGGAATGCAGGCCAGCACTTGTCAGCAAAAGCAACGTACTTCTTGTTGCCCTTGTGTGCATCTGCCCAGTCCAGCAGGGTCAGCTCAAACTGAGCCATGCGGGCCAGCAGGTCGGGATAGTAGTGGCCTTCGCCCATCTCGGCAGCCATATCCTTGCAGACATCCTCGATGCGCGGATCATTTGCATGCTCTTTGTAGGAAACCAGCAGGTCCAGCTCGCTGTTCTCTTCCACTTCAACGCCCAGCTCGTACAGGCCCTTGATGGGTGCGTTGCAGGCAAAGAAGTCCTGCGGGCGGGGGCCGAAGGTGATGATCTTCAGATCACGCACACCCAGCAGGGTGCGGGCGATGGGAACGAACTCGATCATCTTGTCAGCGATCTCATCAGCAGTGCCGATGGGGTATTCGGGGATGTAGCCCTTCAGGTGGCGCATACCCAGGTTGTAGGAGCAGTTCAGCATGCCGCAGTAAGCATCGCCGCGGCCGTTGATCATGTCACCGTCGCCTTCAGCAGCTGCAACAAACATGCAGGGGCCGTTGAAGAACTTTGCGATCAGGGTTTCCGGAGTTTCGGGGCCAAAGTTGCCCAGGAAAACGGTCAGAGCATTGCAGCCAGCCTCGGTAACCTCGGCAACAGCCTTCTCCATGTCCTTCTCGTTCTCAACAGTGGTCTTTGCCTCGTACAGGTCCAGACCCTTAGCCTGACAGGCTGCCACGATAGCGGCGCGGCGCTTTTCGCTCAGCTGAATGGGGAAGCAGTCACGGCTGACGGCAACAATGCCCAGCTTGACTTCAGGGATGTTGGTAGACTTCATAAGTTTGCCCTCCGTTTATTTTTTAATTTTGCTCTGCTCAATATCAAGTTAGGAAGTAGGAGTTAGAAGTTAGGGCAATACCGCATAATTCTAAGTGCCGATACGGCGAGTGAGGTGCGGCAGCTGCTAAGCCAAAAGCGCAGATAATACTGGATGTCTTATCGAGCATTTTGGCAACGCAGATGCCGTGCCGCAGCCGCCGAAGCGGTGCTTAAGCCGCTAGGCGGGAATTGTGCGGTGTTGCCTTAGGAGTTGATGGTGTGCGCCTGCACGCACATTGTAACTCCTAACTCCTCCCTTCCAACTTCTAACTATTTTTACAGATCGTCTGCGATGTCGATGTTCACGCCTTCCAGGCCGACATAAGCGCCTGCGGCAGCTTCGCTGCTCTCAACATGGGCCAGCAGCCACTTGTTGCAGGCCCACAGCTGGGCGTCGTCACCGCCGTCAGCCTTGATTTCCGGCTTGGCGGTGTTGGTGCCCTGCGGCAGTGCAACCAGCACGCGGAAGCCCTTGGCCGGGTCCACATGGCAGGGTGCGTAATGCAGGGTGGTGGCGTAAACTTCCACCAGGGTGCCTGCCGGTGCGCGGAAAGCCTTGACCTTTGCGGTGTCCAGCTTGCCATCGGTGATGTCGTCCATCTTAGCCAGCAGCAGGATGAAATCCTCTGTGCCCAGGTTGAACTCACTGTCGCGGTGGTATTCCAGGCAGTTCAGTTTGGTGTTGTGGCCGTTGCACCAGCCCAGCTGGACCGGCATGCCGCCAAACAGATGCTCGGAAACTTCCACCATTGCGGGCAGCTCCTGCAGAACAGGCTCCTCGGCCACATAGTCGGTAGCTTCCGGCAGCGGGGTGGTTGCCAGCGCCTGCAGGATCTCTGCCTTGGCAGCTTCCAGACCGGTTACCACACGGCCATAAGGCTTGAATTCGGGATCATTTACAGAATAGATCTTCATTGCAATGCCTCCATCTCTGCATACAGCGGCTTCAGGGCCGGGTACAGCTTGTGCCACAGCTCATAGCGGGCTGCATATTTCTTAACCAGAGCCGGATCCGGCTCGGTCACGCTCTTGATCTTGATCAGCTTATCCGCGCATTCCTGCACCGTGGCGTATTCGCCGCAGGCAACGGCTGCCAGCATGGCGCCGCCGTAACCGGGGCCCTGCTCAGTCTGGGGCAGCGCCAGGGGAATGCCCAGAATATTTGCCATGATCTCGCGCCACAGCGGGCTCTTGGCGCCGCCGCCGCACAGTGTGCTGGATGCGATCTCAACACCCTGTGCACGAGCGATCTCGACACAATCCTTGATGGCAAAGGCAACGCCTTCCAGCACAGCCTGGGTCATATCGGCGCGGGTGGAATCCATACGCAGCCCGATGAAAGAACCGCGGGCTGCGGGATCGTTATGGGGGCTGCGCTCACCCATCAGGTAAGGCAGATAGTACACATCGTTTGCACCCAGCTTTTCAGCGGTGATGGGCTCCTGCTCCTTGCCGAAGTCCTGGGTGTTCAGGATGTCTTCCATCCACCACTTGTTGCAGCTTGCAGCGGACAGGATGCAGCCCATCAGGTGGTAGCCGCCGTCTGCATGGTCAAAGCTGTGCAGGGCGTTCTGCTTGTCCACACCAAATGTGCTGCTGGTGATGAACACGGTACCGGAGGTTCCCAGCGAGATGTTGCACTTGCCGTTGCCCACAGCGCCGCAGCCAACAGCAGCGGCAGCATTGTCGCCGGCGCCGGCGCAGACCTTAACGCCTTCCGGCAAGCCCAGCTTGGCAGCAGCTTCGGCGGTCAGGGTGCCAACCGGCTCCCAGCTTTCAAACAGCTTGGGCATCTTGGCTTCGCTAACGCCGCAGATATCCAGCATTTCTTTGCTCCAGCACTTGTGCTGCACATCCAGCAGCAGCATGCCGGAAGCATCGGAGTAATCGGTGCAGTGTACGCCGGTCAGCTTGTAGTTGATGTAGTCCTTCGGCAGCATGATCTTGCTGATCTTTGTAAAGTTCTCCGGCTCGGTATCGCGCATCCACAGCAGTTTGGGGGCGGTAAAGCCGGCAAATGCAATGTTTGCGGTGTACTTGCTCAGGTTTTCTTTGCCAATGACGTTGTTCAGGTATTCCACCTGCTTCTGGGTGCGGCCGTCATTCCACAAAATGCAGGGGCGGATCACTTTGTCCTGTGCATCCAGCACCACCAGGCCGTGCATCTGGCCGCCGGCACCAATACCGGCCACCTGCGAAGCATCAAAGCCGTTCAGCAGCTCCGGAATGCCTGCACAGACAGCGTCCCACCAGTCAGCGGGGTTCTGCTCGCTCCAGCCCGGATGCGGGAATGCAATGGGATATTCGCGGCTTACAATGTTGGCAATCTGCCCGTCGCCCTGCATCAGCAGCAGCTTGACTGCCGAGGTACCCAGATCGATACCAATGTAGTACATGAGCCATTCTCCTTTGCGTTGTGTTTTTTCTTGCGGTTCCCTCCGCTTTTTCTTTATTTTACCGAATTTTCCCTTGCAAGTGCAAGAAAGAGCGTATAAAATAATAGACAGAAGTTTGGATGTTTTGGTGTTTTCACCCGGCCAAACTTTGTGTAACAAGAAAGTGAGGTTCCCCCGTATGCTGTTCTATGAGTCTGAGCGTTCTGACCAGCACAATTATTTGTACTGCCAGCGCGACCATAACTTTAATTTTCCGGCGCATCTGCACCACAGCTTTGAATTCCTGTGTGTGCAGTCCGGCACACTGGCCTGTACGCTGGAAACCGAGCAGTACGAAGTTCACCCCGGCGAAGCCCTGCTGGTGCTGCCGGACCAAATCCACAGCTACCGCACCATTGGCGAATCTCAGAGCGTGTTATGGGTGTTTTCTACCGACTGGGTGCCAGAATTTATTTCTCAGCTGGGCCAGCGGGAGTTCATCACCCCTGTGTTCCGCATGGAAGCTGCGCCCCTGATGGAGCTGCTCTGGCCGGGCGGCAACCGCTGCAAGCAGCTGGCCGGGCTTTACCTGATCTGCGGTACAGCGTTGGAACAGTGCTTTTTGCAGCCGCGCCCCGTGCCGGATGTGGATGCCCACCTTTCCTCCAAAATTATCGACTATGTGCAAAAGAATTACACCCACACCCTGACGCTGGAACAGATGGCACGCGATCTTGGATATAATTACACCTATCTTTCAGCCTACTTCAATCACAGCCTGCACACCGGCTTTCAGGGTTTTATCAACCAGTACCGCATCAGCCACGCCGCCGCGCTGCTGCAGGGCAGCAGCCTGCCCATCACCCAGGTGGCCGAACAGTGCGGCTTTGGCACCATCCGCAGCTTTAACCGCGTGTTCCTAAAAGAAAAAGGCATGACCCCCAGCGCTTTCCGCAAGCAGAATGTGCTGTAGTCATACTTATTGACAGCCCCGCCGGGCATGTTATAGCGGTTGATCCTTTTAGGTTATCGAGTTCATTGAAGAACCGTCACCGGCCAGGGTGGCGGTTCTTGCTTTTTACCACTAAACCCAGAGTGATCGTCTTTCGGCCAACATGGAAAGTAAATGTAAAACGCATGGTTCTCACCTCCTCTTGGAAGTGGGGCCAACCGCCTGCCGTTGTGTGCAGTGCCTGCTGCAGATGCAGCTTAAAAAGCACATCACATTTTGTCACCCAGTGCAACAAACTACTGCAGCCGCACCATAAACGCAGCCGCACCATAAACTTTGTTTTCTTTTCTATTTTTATAGTCAAAAAGGCACCACCGGATGAAAAGTCCGGCGGTGCCTTTTTGCTTATCAGGTCATCAATGTCCGCGCTTTCCCATAGCACGTTACGCCTTGTTTTCCGCTTTTCCACGCGCAAACATCTTTTTCAACACCTTCGCGCACGGCTTTTCAATCAACAGCGTAATGAGCGCTGCCCCCAGCAGGGACAGCCCAAAGCACAGCAGGGTATATTGCAGCTGCCACGGCTGCTCCCCTGCCCGGTTCGGTTCCGCGCTGACGGCCGGTGGAACGCCCAGCCGTTTCAGGTGAACGGCCAGGTTCTGGTGCAGCAGGTAGTAGTTCATCGAAACCGCCGCCAGCCAGCCCATCACCCGGTTGCCCATCAAAAAGCGCAGCGGGCGCACCGCAAACGGCAGGGTGAGCAGGATTCCCGCAACAGCCAGCCCCAGCAGCGGGCGGCGCATCATCTGCCCGGCCTGCAAAGCCGCCTGGCCGCTCTCCCCTGCCTGCACCCGGAAAATGCGCAGCATCCCCCAGGTGGAAAGCACGCACAGCAGCGTTGCGATCCCCTGCCATGCCATCGCTTTGCGTTTTTCCGCTGCCGGGTAGCGCTGCACCAGCCAGACATACAGCAGTGCCGCCCCCATGCCCAGCGCGTATATGTCCAAAAAGTTTGCCAGCTGGTTGACCACCATATTGTATTCATCCAGCCGCCAGACGCACCACCCGCGGAAGGCGAACGTCCCCGCTGCCATTGTCATCAGGGTGCCAAGGGGATTTTTCATCGCCCACCGCGCCAGCAGCGGGAAGATCAAATACGCCTGCATCTCGATTGCAATGGTCCAGGAAGCCACCCCGATGGGGGTTGCAATATAGGTTGCCGGGTTAAACGTCTGGGTAAAGGTCAGGTGCATCACAACATCCCGCACCATATCGGAGCTGTTGTAGTACAGGTGCCAGGGCAGCGCCACGGCAAACAGCAGCGCCAGCGTGACAAAATAATAGCTGGGCACAATGCGCATGATGCGGCGCTGGTAAAACTGTTTTGTGTTCGGTACCGCCTCTCCCAGCAGCATGGCACGGGCATAGGGCAGGAACAGCAAAAAGCCAGAAAGCAAAATCGTTCCGTCCACTGGCATATACCCGGCGCGCAGCAGATAATCCAGAGAGTAACTGCCAATGCTCGGCGTCAGCCAGGATTGCTGCCAAAAGTGGTACCAGCTGACGATAAACACCAGCAGCACCCGCAGGCCGTTCAGTTCCGGTATTTTATAACAGTTCGGGCGGTATGGCTCCATGCCATCATCCCCCTCATTCCCACAAAATTTTCTTTACGCCAACGCGCAGGTTGACCAGTCTGTCCCAGGGGCCGTTGCGCTGCAGCATCATCAGCAGGCTGCTGCGGGTTGCAGGGTCGTTGGTGAACAGGGTTCCCAGCTTGCCATCCCAGCCGTATTCCCCCAGGTGCAGCGGCACCGAGCTTTCCTCCGGGGCAACGCAGACACTCATCAAATGGCCATAGCTCATACCAAGGCGCATGGTATCCTGCCCCACAAAAATCTTGCGTTGCTCTGCGTTCAGCAGCGGCTCCACCATCGCCTGCACCGTTTCCGGTTTCAGCAGGCGGCAGCCGTTCCATTCGCCGCCGTTCATCAGCATGGTGGCAAAGTGGGCATAATCGTCAATGGTCGAAACCATGCCTGCCCCTCCGGAAAGGAACTCCGGCAGGCTTTTCATGTTCATCTGGATGCCAAGGTGGTTCACCACATCGGGCACCGCTGCGCCGGAATTGAAATCATACGGTTGGGCAAACCGGCCACGCTTGGCTTCCGGCACATAAAAATCCGTATCCACCATCTCCAGCGGGTCCAGCAGGTTCTGCTTCAAAAAATCGCGGTAGTTCATCCCGCTGGCGGCTTCCACCGCTGCGGCCAGGATATCCGCGCTGACGCCATATCGCCAGCCCTTGCCGGGGCGGTACAGCAGCGGCAGCTTCGCCATTTCGGCAATCACCTGACGCGTGGTACGCTGCCCGCCTTTGGTAAAGGATTCCGAAATTTCATCATACAGCCTGCCCAACACCGCCGACTGTACCGAATCGTTATCATTGTAGCCATACCCGGAGGTCATGCAGAGCAGCTGCCTGATTGTCAGGTTCGTATGCTCGGCATCCCCGAACTCCGGCAGATAGGCTGCCACCGGGGCGTCCAGGTCCAGTTTGCCGTCCTCCCATAGCTTCATCACCGCAAAGGCCGTGATGGGCTTGCTCATCGAAAACACCCGGCAGATGGTATCCCGCGCAAAGAGGATGCCCCGTTCCCGGTCCGCCATGCCCGCCTGTGCATAAACCAGCTGTTTGCCATCCCGTAGGTAGAGCGCGCTGACACCGATAAAATCCCCCTGCCGGACCACTTGATCCAACAGGGCTTGCAATGCCTGTTCCTTTTCCATTGTTCTGCATCCCTTTCGCAGTTTCATTTTCTGCCAGTGTAGCACGAATTCTTTCTCTCTGCAATCCTGTTTTTGCCCGTTTGGCGTTGACGTACCGCCCGGCAGATGGTATACTGGCAGCATCGTTTAACCAACTTATCAAGTTGCATAATAGGTTTATATGGTAAATAATAAATAATAATGAATAAAGAATAATGTCGGTGCGCCGCCCGCGGCGGCGCGAATAAAATAAGTTGGCAGCTCTGGTCAGAATGTTTTTTCCGGAGCAGCTGACCTAATTAAAATGTGATGCCGTGGGCATCACACAATCATTATTCATTATTCTCTATTCTTTTTTATCTAAATAAACAGGAGGCCCGCTATGTCATATATTTCAAAGATTGACCTTTCCACAGCCCCGCAGGAGGTCCGCGCCGCGGTAGATAACCACCTGGCCCAGGGCTACCAGCTGACCAACGAAAAGCTGACCCTGCTGCATTCACGATCATTGCGGGCGGTGTGCTGGGCATCGGGGGCCACTTGACATTTGTCGCGAAAGCGATTCTCGATTTTATTATTGTGTTGATTATGGCGTCGTCTATGGGCAACCCTTACGCCTGCCGCTTTGGCTTGCTCTAAAGCTGCGGCAAACTCCGGGTGCGCTGCGGAGTTGGGGCGCACCTCTATTAGAAGGAAGGCACAAATTATGAAGCACCGCATTGTGACCGCTGCGCAGATGAAGGAAATCGAGCGTGCAGGCAACGCCCACGGCCTGCCCTATCTGCAAATGATGGAAAACGCCGGGCTGGCCGCCTACACCCAGCTGCGGGCGCGCCTTACGCTGGGCGGGGCGTTGCTCATCGTCTGCGGCAAGGGCAACAACGGCGGAGACGGCCTTGTGATGGCCCGCGCTGCCGCCCAAGATGGCTGGCGCGTGGCCGTCCTGCTGGCCGAGGGCGACCCTAAAACGCCCGATGCCATGACGAACTATGCACGCCTGGCAGACCTGCCGGTCACCAAATGCCGCGATGCGGCAGCGCTGGCAGCACAGCCCTTTGACGCCGTCGTGGATGCTTTGTATGGCACCGGGTTTCACGGCAGCCTTCGCCCGGCCGGGCTGGCTGCCTGTGCGCTGATGAATCGTCAGCGGGAAAGCGGCGCATTCGTGCTGGCCGTCGATCTGCCCAGCGGCATCAACACCGATACGGGTGAGGCCGCTGAGGGAGCCGTCCGCGCAGACCTGACCGTGACGTTTGACAGCTGCAAGCCCCTGCACACAGCTCCAAGCTCCGCACCCTTCTGCGGTGAGATCGTCTGTGCCGACATCGGCATCCGGGACGAATGGCACCCGGCAGGTCTTGCACAGCTTTAAACGCGGAATTTTGCCCTTACAAAAAAGCACTTTCCCTTATATTTGCATTGCAAATAAGGGAAAGTGCTTTTGTCTTGCTCACTAGGGGGGGACTATAGCAACCGCTGCGATTCCAAAATCGATAGGGTAAAAGCCCTCCATACACAACTTCGCTAAATCAAAGTTTAGCGAAGGACAGGGGGAGGCTCCATACTTTTCCGCAATTTTGCGAGTTTTTATTATACCTCTTTTTACACCTTCAGCATCCTGTATCCAATGCCGATATGCGTCTGGATATACTGCGGCGAATCCGGCTCGGATTCCAGCTTTTTGCGCAGCGTAGCCATAAAAACACGCAGCGAGGCCACGTCATTGTCCCAGGAACTGCCCCAGACTTCGTGGGTGATATAAGTATGGGTCAGCACTTTGCCGCAATTCTTGGCCATGACGCAGAGCAGCCTGTACTCGATGGGCGTCAGGTGCAGTTCCTGCCCTTTCAAGGTGGCACAGCCAGCCGCAAAATCAATTTGCAGATCACCGTTGGTAAAAACCGAACAACCGGCGGCGTTTTGCAGCATCGAGATGCGGCGGAACGTTACCCGCAGCCGCGCCAGCAGCTCCTCTACCGAGAACGGTTTCGTCAGGTAGTCGTCGGCGCCGCTGTCCAAGGCTTCGATTTTATCGCTGTCCTCGCTGCGGGCACTGATAACGATGATGGGCATCGCAGACCAACTGCGAATACGGCGAATCACCTCGATACCGTCCAGATCAGGCAGACCAAGATCCAACAGCATCACATCCGGTGCATGGATCGTTGCCTGTTGGAGTGCTTCGGACGCAGTAGCCGCCGCAATGTACTTGTAATCCTGCGTTTTCAGTGTCGTGGTAATCAGGTTGCGGATAGGCGCATCGTCCTCCACAACCAGAATCAAGGGTTTATTCATGCAAAGAAACCTCCCCAAGGGGCAGTGTAAAAGTAAAGATGCAGCCGTGCGGCGTATTGTCGGACAGTGTAATGGTGCCGCCGTGGGCTGCGATGATCGTGCGGCATAAGGCCAGTCCCAGCCCAAGGCTGCGGCGGCTGTCCGAAATGCGTTTTTCCCCGGTGGAGAACATTTCAAAGACCTTTTCTTTTGCTTCGTCGGGAATACCGGGGCCGTCATCGCTTACCCGAATTACGGCGCTTTCCCCCTGCGCCGCAGCGGAAAGGACAATGTGCGACCCGGCAGGCGTGTATTTGATGGCATTATCCACCAGATTGATCAGGACCTGCACAACCAACTTGGCATCCATGTGCGCCAGCAGCAGATCATCGTCCATCTGTACAGTAATCGTGTGCTGCCCGCTGTGCCGGTTGGTATGGCGCAGGGCTTCTTCAAACACTTCACTTACTAACTCGGTAGAGATGGACAGATTCATCCGCCCATCCTCAATGCGGGAGATGGAAAGAATGTTCTCCACCAGATTGATGAGCCACATAGAGTCGTCGTAGATGTCCAGAAACGTTTGCTTGCGGGTGGGGTCGTCCATCTTCTCATAGTTGCTGATGAGGTTGGAGGCATTGCCGGAAATGGATGTCAGCGGGGTACGCAGGTCGTGGGAAATCGTGCGCAGCAAATCGGCGCGCAGCTGTTCATTCTTGGCGCGGACGGCAGCGCGCTCTTTCTCCTCGGCATTGCGGATATTCTGAATCGCCAATGTGACCGTAATGATGGAAACGATCAGCATAATGGCAAAGGTGACAGGGTAGCCGCGCTCGTATGCGTGCAGCGTCAGGCGGGGCTCTGTAAAGCAAAAATTGAAAAGAAGCACGCTGGAAAACGAGCTTAAAAAGCCGTAGAAATAGCTTTTGGTAAAAAGCGAGGTCAGCAATGTCCCCAGAATGTACACCGATATGATATTTTTGGTAAAAGAGAAATACCAGAAAATATTGCCGATGCCGGTTGCAGCGGTCAGAATCAGCACCGTGATCAAAAGATCCTTTGCCTGTCGGACGGCCTGTTCTTTCATTGTATCGGGAGATGGCTTTTTAATATTCACAGCAAATCCTCCCTTCTGAAGGGTATCATACCATATTTCGGGCGGCATTACCAGCGCCGGAAGCCTTCACGCCGCTCAAATTGTGCGCGGCGAACGCTGCGCCAGAACGCATCACACCGGATACCGATAAAAACAAGAAAAAGTCCTGCGGTCAGAAACAGCAAAATCAGCAGTGCCGTTCTCAAATGAACCACTTCCCTTGCAAACGATCAGATATGAAAGCACCGGCTCAGGGCCTTGCCCTCGCCCAGCACCAGCAATGTGCCGTCACCGGGCAGAACCGTGTCCGAGTCAATGTTGACGTCGGCAATCCCGTTGCGCTTGATGCCCAGAATGTTGATGCTGTATTTCTTGCGGATATTGATGTCGCCAACGGTCTTTCCGATCCACGCGGACGGCACAGATACTTCCAGAATGGCGTGGTCGTGGTCCAGCTCGATATAATCCAGCACATGGTCGGACCCGTAGCGGATGGCCGCCCACTTGGCCAGCTGCTTTTCCGGGTAAAGCACCTCATCCGCACCGTTGCGCAGCAGAAATTTAGCCTGCACATCCCGTTCCGCACGGGAGACGACCATTTTTGCGCCCAGCTCCTTCAGCAGGGACGTGGTTTCAAGCGAGCTCTGAAAATTTCCGCTGATCGCCACAATACAGACATCAAAATTGCGGACGCCCAACGCCTCCAAGAATTCCGCGTTGGTGCTGTCGCCGATTTGGGCGTTGGTCACAATGCTCAGAACGGCGTTGACGCGGTCCTCGTTTTCGTCCACCGCCATGACCTCATGGCCGAGCTTGTTCAGCTCCTCTGCGATGTGGCGGCCAAATCGACCCAACCCGATCAGTAAAATAGATTTCATGGTATGTACCTTTCTTTATCCTACGGTGATGCGTTCCTGCGGCAGCCGTGCCGCGCTGCTTTTGCTGCCGGAGAGCGCTGCATAAATCATAGTCAGTCCGCCGACGCGCCCAATGAACATCAAGAAAATTAAAATTCCCTGCGAGACGATTCCAAGATGCGGTGTCAACCCAAGAGACAGCCCTACGGTAGCAATGGCCGAGGTCGTTTCAAACAGACATTCGGACAGCGGCAGCGTCTCCACTGTACTGATGGCAAACGCTCCCGTCAGCGAAAGGACGAGATACAGTGTAAAAATAGCTGCGGCATCATGGACCGCTTTTTCTTCCATCCGCCGCCCGAACATTTCGGGGCTTTTCTGCCTGCGGAATACAGCAAACGCATTGGCGACAAGCACTGCCGCCGTTGTTGTCTTGATGCCGCCCGCCGTAGAACCCGGTGAACCGCCGATGAACATCAGCAGAATGGTAAGGCCGCGCCCGCTGCTGGACAGTGACGTATAGTCTGCCGTATTGAATCCCGCTGTTCGGGGGGTTACGGACTGGAACAGCGAGAGCAGCAACCGTTCCCGCAGTGTGCCGCCTTTGAATTCAAAGCAGAAAAAGTATAGCGTTGGCAGCAAAATTAAGAGCGCTGTTGCCGTCAGAATAACTTTGCTCTGCAGCCGATAGCGATGAAAGCAAAGCCGATTGGTCCGCACGTCATCCCATGTCAAAAAGCCGATGCCGCCCACAACGATCAGGGCGGAAATCGTCAGGTTGATAACCGGGTCTGCGCGATATGCGGTCAGCGAGACAAAAGGCATGTCGGGGGTACCCATTAAATCAAAGCCCGCATTGCAGAAAGCGGAGACGGAATGAAAAACGGCTTTCCATATCCCGGAAACGCCGAAATCCCGACAGAAAACCGGGAGCATACAAAGCGCGCCGATTCCTTCTATCATCAAAGAGGCACGGATCACAAAGCCTGTCAGCCGCACAATGCCGCCGACTTTTGGAGCAGACATGGCCTCCTGCATCCGCCCGCGCTGGGACAGGGAAATGCGCCGACCTGATAAAAGCGAGAAAGATGCGCCGACTGTGATCACACCCAAGCCGCCGATTTGGATCAGCACCATCAACACGGCCTGACCGAACGCTGACCAGTGAGAAGCCGTATCCCGCACAACCAGCCCTGTGACACAGACGGCGGAGGTTGCTGTGAATAATGCCTCATGGAAAGGGGTGACGGTGCGCTCCTGCGCAGAAATCGGCAGCATCAGAAGTGCCGCCCCGATAAGGATAACCGCTGCAAACATCAGAATTATGGACTGAAAGTAATTGAGCTTACAGGCTAAACGCCGATGAAATGGCAAGAGAAATCACACTCCAGCAGAATTTTCGTACAATACAGTATAGCGCCGCCCGTTTAAAGATGGTGTTAAGCTTTTCTGCCGGAATATTAAGATTGCGTTAAGATTGCATTGCATCCGATGCTTCGGAGAGGATCGTGCATTGGCTGTTTCGTCTTTGCACGAAAAATTCGCCGTTTCCTTGTGGAAACGGCGAACGATAAACGAATCCTGTTTTTCTGTCTGCTTGACGGTGTGAACCTCCAAGCATTTTATGGCTTTACTTCGGTCTTTTTGGGGTCTTTTGGGGAGGAATGTGCAGCAGCCTCTCAAAACCCACTTATTTTCCAAGCACAACGGACAGCTTGATTTCCTTTTCCGTCTCGCTCAGGTCGAAATCGCCGCCGTCGGCAACGGTCACGCGCAGCTCATAGAGCATGCCGTCCGTCAGCTCGGTCACAGCCGCGCCGGTCTCGTCCGTGATCGACCACAGCTCGGGGGCAACCTTTGCCAGCTTGCCGTCTGCACCATAGGCGTAGAGCGTCAAATCGGAGGCGCTGCCGGACAGGTTGTTCATGCGGAAGGCCACCGTGGTGTTGGGGTGCACATTGCGGATGGTTGCGGTATTGCGCCAGCTTGCAACCGTACCTTCGCCGCCGTCCTGTGCAAACTGTTCCTGTGTAAGCACATTTCTTGCCGCCTGATCGAGATCGACCTCGCGGTACGGAAGCTCGGGCAGATAGACAAAGCGGTCCTGCAGGCGAAGCAGCTCCAGATAGCCGGTCGGGCAGTAGAGTGCATTTCCGCTGTTGCCGGTGTACATGCCGATGGCCATATTATTGTAGCCGTACTTGTTGGATACATCCATCGTAAAGACAGTCTCGCCGGTTTCAAAGTCGAGAATGATGTACTGCCACATACCCGTGGTCAGATCCTGCACATAGCCGTAGATATAGCCCGTTGCGGTGGAGAGCTTCATGATCGCGGTGTCGCTCAGATCATTTCGGGTCCAGATGCTCTTCATCTCGTAGCCGCTGTCGGTTTTCACAGTGTCCACACGCTCGACGCCGGGGGCGATCATGGCATTGCCCTTCATCAGCCAGTTCTGGTCATAAATGTTGGCGTAGCTCTGGATCGAAGAATCGTTGTTGGGGTCGGCAAGGCCTGCGTTGCCCGCGCCGAACCAGTTGCAGACAATCGTGCTGACCGTGCCCGCGCCGTCATCGTAGACGATGGCAGAGTTCTCGATTGCCACCTGATAGCCATCGGGCAGATCATCGAGCACCGGCGTTTTTGCCACGACCTCACCGGTTTTCATGTCGAGCGCAAGAAGATTCACGGGGTCTGCATTGTCGGTGAACATCACAAGGTTCGGCGTCAGCGTCGGCGAGCAGCCGCCGCCCCACGCAAGACCGCCGCCGGTGGTCTTGTCGCCTTCACCGCTGACCTTCGCGCCGACGCTCTCATACGGCGTACACCAGACAGCCTCGACACCGTTGTTGGCGCGCAGCAGATAGCAATTCTTATTGGTCAGAATGACCGCGCCGTCCTTGGAGGCGGCAATGCCGTTCTCCGCGCCCTCGCCGGGCGTCAGCTCGTAGACGAAAACCGCCTTCGACAGGTCGGTCTGCTCACCGTTGAGGATCGCTTCGATTGCCGAGTGGGCGATATAGCCGAGAACGCCCTGCTGCTGGCGCTCGGGATAGATGCGGAAGCCGCCGGTGGCGAACCAGAGGTTCCCGTCGTAGTCAAATACCACGGAAAGAAGATTCTGCGTCAGCTCCTTGCCGAGCGCGGCCTCTGCCGCCGCCTTGATGTCGATGTCAAGCACCTTTTCAAACTCGGGAAGGACATTGCCCTCCTCGTCCGTTGCGCGGAGCATCAGTACATGGTTGTTGCTGGTCGGGCAGACGATGCGGTTTTCAGCGTCCAGGAAGGTGTAGGAGCTTTGGATCAGGTAGCTGCCGCCGTCATGCTGCTTCGGGGAAAAATAACCGAGCGTCTTTGTCTCCTCCGCATTTAGATCGCGGATGGCGATGCCGCCGAGCAGCGGAACGACTGCATGGCCGTAGCTGTCAAAGTAAATGGCGGGAGACGCATTCGCGTTTGTCGTCTCATAGGAGACATGGATCTCCGGATAGATGCCGAGCGGCAGGATCTCGTCGGTTGAATCGGTGTTATAGCCGTCGTGATGGATGTTCGCATCACTCTTTGCCATATAGGGGTTTTCCTCGACCTGCTTGGGCTGCAAGGCCTTCACGGGGAGTGCGTCGGATACCGGCGCGGAAGGGGTCGTTTCCTCGGCAGGTGCGGCTGTGGCAGCCGGTGTTGCAGTGGCGGAAGGCGTCTGCGTGGCCTCCGCCGGTGCCTGTGCTCCGCTGCAGGCTGCCATCGACAGGGTCAATGCTCCTGCCAGCAGGAAGCTGCCTGCAGTATAAATCGGGTTTCTCTTTTTCATCGGTGATCCTCCTTGCTGTGTTGGTTGTGATCCGCTCGGGGCGAAGCAGACGGTTGTTTTTCCTCTACCCATGCATAAAGCCCATGCCGGAATGCTTCTTCCGTTATCGGCTCCAGCAGAAAGTAGTCTACGCGCAGCCGGAACGCATGCAGGGAAAAATCCAGATCGCTGCACCAGATGATGCGCGTTTCCGGGAAAAGCGCCCGCAGGTGCTCCACTGCATTCAGCCCATCCACGCCCGGAAGGGAAATTACAGCGTTGGTCGGCGCATTTTTGCGCGCGACCTCAAAGAATACCTCCTGCCCGCGGTAGCAGTCCACCCTGGGAAACAGACCGCGCTCTGCGCAGAACCGTGAAAGCTGTTCTCTGTAAAAGGTCTCCTGCGTTTCGCTCTTTGTCAGCACGGCAATGTGGTACATAGCGCTCCGCCCCCTTTCTGCCGTCGTTGACTGTTTCTGCTTTCAGTATACGGAACGGTGCAGGCTTTTCAAGCCTTTTGGCACGAAAGCCCCAATTCCGGCACGAAATCGGGTTTTTCCGCCGTGCCGGAGTCGGAAAGTTGTGGTATAATTAACATAGAATCTTTTCCGAAGGAGCCAGTCCGGCATGAGAATAGCAATTGTGGATGATCTTGAGACCGAGCGTGCGCAGCTGAAAACGCGCCTTGCGCGGCAGCTGCGCCTGTGCGGCGCCGAGGCGGAGCTATTGGAATTTGAAAGCGGCGAGAGCTTTCTCGCCGCAGAAAAAGAGCAGCGCTTTACCGCCGCGTTTCTGGATATTTACATGCACGGGATGAGCGGCATGGACGCTGCAAAGGAGCTGCGCAAAACGGACGCAGACTGCCTTTTGGTTTTTACCACGACCTCAACTGACCACGCGCTGGAGGGCTTTCAGGTCCGTGCGCTCCACTATCTCGTGAAGCCCTTTTCCGAGGAGGAGCTTTCCGCCCTGCTTGCCGAGATGCTTGCAAGACTCCCCCGCCCCGAGCCGGTCCTGACGGTGAAGGTCAGCGGCAGCGATGTCCGTCTTTGCTACCGGGACATTATCTCGGCAGAGCATTTTGCACATCTGATCAACATCCGCACGACTGCCCTGAAAACGCTGGTCACCCGCCAGAGCTTTAAGGTGTTCACCGAGCCTCTGAAAAAAGATCCCCGCTTTTTCGTCTGCGGCAGAGGTATGATCGTCAATTTAGAGCACGCCGCAGATTTTCGGGACGGTGCCTTCTGCATGACAGACGGCAGCAGCGTCTATGTCAGTCAGGAGCTTTTGAAGCCTGCCCGGCAGGCGTTTATGGAATTTCTGCTGCAAAGGGAGCGTATGAAATGAAGGATAGTCTGCGTCCGATTTTGGAGCTTCTCGTCGTACTCCCCGGCCTTTTGCTTGGATATTTCCCTGTAAAAACCTATCTGAAGCAGTCTCCCGGAAGGCTGGCCGCCTGGCTTTTTCCCTTGATGGCGTGCCTGTGCATCGGCAGCGGGCTTGCCTGCTATCGGCTTCATGCTTCCACGGTCTTTGCCCTTGCGGGGGTCGCGCTGGCTGCGATCTGCCTGTATACCAGAACGCTTACCATCTCCCTCTGGAAATCCGGCACGATTGCGCTGGCCGTCTGCGCGGTGTTCGCGTGCGTGAACAGCCTGTCCCGTGCCGTCAGCGCCGCGATCATCCGGAATCTGCAGCTGCCGCCGGACGGACCGTGGCTCTGCCTGGGCGCCTGCGTGTTCTATAACGCCGTTTGCTGGGTCATCGTGCTGGCCGCGTATTATCCTGCGACACATACGGTGCGTGCGATGGTCGAGGACGACAATTTTGCGCAGACCTGGTATGTGTTCTGGGTCCTGCCGCTGGCGTTCATCCTTTTGAACCTTTTCATGATCCCGCGCTATCAGTCAACGCTCCAGACCGGCCGCGTACTGCAGGGCTATATTGTGCTGAGCAGTGCGCTTCTGGTCTTTATGTTTTGCTTCAATGCGGTTTTCCTGCTGATGGCAACCAGTCTCAACCGCAATGCGAAGCTGCAGCAGGAAAACCAGTTTCTTTCAATGCAGCAGCAGCGCTATGAAAACCTCAGGACCGCCATCGAGGAAGCGCGGCAGGCACGGCACGATATGCGCCACCAATTCAATCAAATTTCTGCGCTGGCCGAGGCAGGTGACCTGGAGAACCTGAAAAGCTACCTTGCAAAAACCGTCTCCCGCATCCCGAATCTTGATATGTGCTTCTGTGAAAACCGTGCGGCTGACAGTGTTGTCGGCTATTACTGCGCCATGGCAAAGCGCGATGAGATCCCCTTCCGCGCCAGACTCGACCTGCCGGAAACACTGCCGGTTGACGAGATCGATATGTGTCTCGTGCTTTCCAACCTGCTGGAAAATGCGCTGGAGGCAAGCCTTCGCACCGCACCGGGCAGGCGGCAGATCGAAATAACCGCTTGTGTTCACGCCGACCGGATTCTGCTGATCGAGGTTGAAAATGCGTTTGACGGCGAGGTCAACGAAAAGAATGGCGTTTTCCGCTCCTCCAAGCGGAGGGAAAACGGGATCGGTATCCAGTCCGTCACCCGTATTGCGGAGAAAACCGGCGGCACAAGTACCTTTACCTATCAGAATGGCACCTTCACCGCCAAAGTCATGCTCTGCGGATAAGAGAATATTCAGAGCATATCCTGACAGCGCCCGGTGCGACAAACCGCAGTGGGCCGAGCAGCTGTCCCCTGCTTTTACGAAAGGAAAGGAGCAACACAATGGAGCAGCTCTTGCGCCAACGCGCAGAATCGATTTGGACAGCGGCCATCCGGTCCGTTTTGCCGGATGCGGCGGTGCGCCGCGCTTTGGAGCATTTTCACCCGCAGGGGCGTGTATTTCTCGTGGCGGCGGGCAAGGCCGCGTGGCAGATGGCCCACGCGGCGCTGGCCGTGCTGGGCTGTGTGGACGGCGGGATCGTCATCACAAAATACGGCCATGTCAGGGGGCCGCTGCCCGGCGTGACCTGCTGCGAGGCAGGGCATCCGGTGCCGGACGACAACAGCTTTGCGGCCACCCAGCGGGCGCTGGCGCTTGTCAGCGGTCTGCGGGCGGACGACACCGTGCTGTTTCTGCTCTCCGGCGGCGGCAGCGCGCTGTTTGAAAAACCGCTGCTGCCCGCTGAGGAGCTGCAGGCCATCACACAGGCGCTTTTGGCCTGCGGTGCGGATATTGTTGAGATCAACACGATCCGCAAGCGGCTGTCTGCCGTCAAGGGCGGGCGGTTCGCGCTGGCCTGTGCGCCCGCCGCGGTGTACAGCGTGGTGCTCAGCGACATTCTCGGCGACCCGCTCGATATGATCGCCAGCGGCCCGGCCTGCCCGGACAGCTCGACCTGCGCACAGGCTGCTGCTATTGCGGAAAAATACCGGCTGGCGCTCTCCCCTGCTGCTGCGGCCCTGCTGCGGCAGGAAACGCCCAAAACGCTGCCCAACGTGACCACAAAAATCACCGGCAGCGTGCGGGAGCTGTGCCGTGCCGCTGCGGACGCCTGCCGCGCCGAAGGGTACGAGCCGGTTTTGCTGACAGACTGCCTTTGCTGTGAGGCCCGGGAGGCCGGTAGCCTTCTGGGAAGCATTGCCCGCACCCACGCAGGGCAGGGCCGTAAGCGGGCCTTTATCGCGGGCGGCGAGACCGTTGTGCATCTGACCGGCCAGGGGCTGGGCGGGCGCAATCAGGAGCTTGCCTTAGCCGCAGCCCCGGCGCTGGCCGGGCTGCGCAGGTGCTGTGTTTTCTCGGTGGGCAGCGACGGCACCGACGGTCCCACCGATGCCGCGGGCGGCTACACGGACGGCGAAACCTTAGCCGCCCTCACTGCGGCGGGCCTGGACGTGCCCCGTGCGCTGGCCGACAACGACGCCTACCACGCCTTACAGGCCGTTGGCGGTCTGATCATGACCGGCCCCACCGGCACAAACGTCAACGACGTGGCAGTTGTGCTGACGGAATGACAAAAAGCAGACCGCTTAAAAACGCCATCCTCTGTTTGTTTCTGTAATTCTCTTTTA
>OGOY01001388.1_pt1 | contig 25821 bp, 20 predicted proteins | sample 1552811 | NCBI WGS metagenome assembly OGOY01 (sample SAMEA2580132, study PRJEB22360) | human gut metagenome | biome: human gut; feature: human-associated habitat; material: faeces | place: Denmark | collected 2008/2010 | reverse complement strand
ACATTCGGTTCCAATTGCCCATTCTCTCCCGGTTTATAAGTGGGAAGATATCCTCCTTTCAATTTATAATTATATTTTTTCTGATTATAAAATCCGACTCCGACAGCAGACAATTTAGGCAAATAATCCGCCCGGTAGGATTTGGTATCGAACATAGCCTTCCGGTGTTGCCGGTCGGCGATTTCCATCTCCTTACTATTGCGAATAGCCATTTCCCGGCATAACTGTAAATCCAGCTCCACCTGAGCCGATAAAACTCCAGGAAAAAAGATCAAAATCATTAAAAGTGCCTTCATATTACCTCCAATTGATTCGTATTTGTTGTTGTTGCTGTTGTTCTTCTTCTCCGTGTTTAGCAGGACGGATACGGAAAAATAAAGAATATAATATCGGTAAAATCACCAGAGTAATGATTGTTCCGATAAACAGTCCTCCCATAATCGTAACCGCCAAAGCCCCGAACATATCGTCGTTCACCAAAGGGATCATTCCCAAAATAGTCGTCATCGCCGCCAGGAATACCGGACGTAAACGGGAGGTAGAAGCATCTACCAAAGCCAGAAAAGGATCTTTCCCGGAACGGATTTGAATATCGACTTCATCTACCAAAACTACCCCATTCTTAATCATCATGCCGACCAATCCCAAGGCCCCGACAATCGCCACAAAACCAAATTCTTTACCGGCGATCAGCATTCCGGCCACCACTCCCGTAATGGCCAACGGTAAACACAACAAGATCATCAGTGGCTTACGGAAATCTTTAAACAGAGCGATCAATATAGCCAATATGAGCACGATAGCGATCGGTACATTTTTAAACAAATAAAACTGTGACTGCGTACTTGCCAGGTATTCGCCTTGCCAGGCTGTAGTATAACCAGGAGGAATATCCAATGCCTCGATTTTCGGAAGCAAGCTATTTCTGGCTGCGGTAGTCGTATATCCGGGAGCGTTATTACATTGTACAGCAATAGAACGCTGTCCGTTATAACGACGTACGACCGGTACTTCCCAGCCGACTTCCACTCCACTACTAGCCTGGTTGAGCGGTACTGAACCGATCAATCGTTTTAATACATCATCGGTACCGATCATTCCGGTCATCAACTCTTTCACTGTACCGAGGCCTATTCCATTCGTCGAAGGAACCATACTCCAAACCGGGACATTACCGATCTGCCCGGGTCGTTGTCCCTGATCGTTCACACTTTTCAGATAGATCGGTAAAGGATGTTCGCCCTCATAATAAGAACCGATCGGCAAGCCGTCGGTAGCAGCCAGTACGGCCAACCCGACATCTTCCCGGCTCAGGTTTACATCCCGGGCAGTCTGCTGTTGATAATCCACCCGCATCGCCGGAGTCTCCGGGCCCCAATTATTGGTTACCAGCATTACCGATGAATCTGCCCGCATGATCCCTTCAACCTGTGCACAGAGTGATTTTAATACTGCCGGATCGGGACCTGAAATCATAAACTGAATCGGGAAATCCATATACATCAGGTTGTACTGTTTCATCCGCACATATGCCTGCGGATAATGAGAAGAAAGATAAGCCTGCAATTCATTCAAATGTTCCTTCAGAGCCGCCGGCGAAGTAAAATCAACGATCAGTTCCCCATAACTTAAAGCGGGCTCGGCCACCGTACGGACCAGATTATAACGCGAGGGAGTTCCACCCAAACTTGTGGTTACGGCGGTGATTTCAGGCCGACTCATCAAATATTTTTCCATACTGGCCAAATCTTTTTCGACAGTCTCAGGATTGGTACCGAAAGGCATTTTATATTCGATATACAATTGATTATAACTCAAGTCGGGAAAAAATCCCTGTTTTATAAACCGATAACCGTAAACACTAAAAACCAGTAAAATCACAGTAGCTACAATCCAGATCCAACGATAGTGGATGGCAAAACGGAGAAGTCGCTGATATTGCCGGTAAATTCTGCCGTTGAACGGATTATCGGGTTCTCCCGGTTCGACCACTTTGGGTTTAAAAGCCCGGTCGGCCTGGATCGGAACATAAGCCAGCGCCAATATCCAGCTCAGCCATAGCGATACAGCCAATACGATAAAAAGGTCACGGACATATTCGCCGGTTGTATCGGGCGACATATAGATCGGTAAAAAAGTCAGGATACCGATCGTAGTAGCCCCCAACAATGCCCAAGCCGTTTTCTTCGTGATATTGACCAAAGCATCCGGCTTGGGAATCCCCCGTTTCATATCCACCATAATCCCGTCGGTAATAACGATGGCATTATCGACCAGCATTCCCATAGCTACAATAAACGATGCCAGGGATACCCTTTGTAAAGTACCGTGCATCATATGCAAAATCACAAAAGAACCCAAAACAACTACCACCAATCCGATCCCGATTATATAACCACTACGGAATCCCATGGCTAACATCACCACGATGATCACAATCAATACAGATTCGATCAGGTTGACCATAAATACACTGATCGCATCTTTTACCCGGGTAGGCTGAAAAAATACTTTCTCGAAATTTATACCGGCAGGAATGATATTTTGCTTCAGTTCGTCCAATTTTTGATCGATTACTTTTCCCAACTGGATGATATTTCCCCCTTTTTGCATCGCTATCGATATAGCGATAGCCGGCAGCGTATCATATTTCAATCCCTCTTGCTGAGGCTGAACGTACCCTTTGGTAATATCGGCCACGTCTCCCAAACGGATATCGTCTTCTTCGTGTCCCCGGATCAGGAGATTACGGATATCTTCAATTCCATTGAAATCGCCGTCTATTCCTACGCGTACTCTTTTTTCCCCACTGTTATAGTAACCGGAATAGACCGTTGCATTTTGTCCGCGGAGGGTGAGGATGATCTCGGCAGGATGAACCCCCAAATTGGCCATTTTCGATTCCTGAATATCGATATCAATACAGGCCGGCCGTTCTCCATATATGTCGACACTGCTCACCCCGTCGATATCCAGCACAGTACGTCTTACCAACTGGGCATAGTCCATCATTTTCTGATAATCGAAGCCATCCGATGTCATTGCATAAAACATCCCGTATACATCGCCGAAATCGTCCATGACCATCGAAGGCTGGGCACCGGCCGGTAACTGAGCTTGTACGTTCGCCACTTTACGGCGCAGGATATCCCAATTCTGCTGTAATTCTGCTAATGGTACCGTACTGCTCAATTCGACCAGAATAAGTGAGATATCGTCCATAGAACGCGATTCTACATGATCCAGGTCTCCCATAGAACGGATCGATTTCTCGAGTACATCGGTCACCTCCAATTCCACCTGCCAGGCAGATGCACCGGGGAAAGTAGTTACGACCATAGCTTGTTTCACCGTAATGGCCGGGTCTTCTAATTTACTCATGGTAAAGAAGGAATAAATTCCTCCGACTACCAATACAAAAACAAAAAAATAAACCAGCGCCTTATTTTTTAAAGCATATTCTGTAAAGTTCATAATTTAAGATTTTCCTATTTAGTCCTATACCGGTCTGAAAGCCCGACATTCCTATTTACATTACAACAGCCCTCCAACATTCGAAGCCGGGACGGGAGGTAAAAGTTTTACTTTCTGCCCTTCCTTCAAATCATTGACACCGGCAGAAATCACCGTTTGCCCTTTCCTCAAAGCAGATCTCACAATTGCTTCTCCATCTTTTGTCAGGCGTTCTACGGCGACACTCACCGGTTCGATCGTTTCGTCCTGCTCATTATACAACCAGACAAACGACTGTCCGTCTTTCATAAACAAGGCCGAGACAGGAACAATACTCATCGCTTCTGAAGAGGGCTTAAATCCGATTGTAACGGAGACACTCATACCTGGCGCCAGAACCGGATTCCGTTTTAAACGGAAACGAGCTGTAAACAACTGGTTGTAATTTGCCCCCTGAGTGATGTCGAGCAGTTCCAAAGGCAGAATCGAATCGGGACAAACATCGGCATTCGCGTGGAAAGTCATAAAATCTTCACGCCGGATAAAATCTCCGGAAGGGATATTGACGTCCACTTCAAAATAATCGTTATCGATCATCGATACCACCGGAGTACCCTGATTCACAATCTCAGGAGCGTTGAAGTACTTATTTTGTACATAACCATCGAAGGGAGCTTTCAAACGGGTATCGTTCAATGCATTCCGGTGTGCATTATATAAAGCGGTCACCCTTTTACGTGCAGCGACAGCTTTATCGTACTCATTCACCGAAACACTTCCACGGCGATACAACTCTATAATCCGGTCTGCTTCGCCTTTCACCTGGGTATATTCGGCCTGAGTAGCATTAAATTGAATCTGATAATCCCGGGGATCCAATTCGGCCAATAATTGTCCTTTTTTCACATATTGTCCTTCGTTTACATAAATTTTACGGATAGGTCCGGCTACCCGGAAGGCCAGTTTCACATTCGATGCAGCCTGAATTTTTCCAGGATAAGTGACAGAAGTCATCCCATCATGTCCATTCACGGGAGCTGTCTTTACTAATTGCGGAATATCTACCTGAACCTGCTTATTCCGACAAGATCCTAAAATCCCTATCGATGCTGCTATGCAACCCCATACCAGCCATTTCATCTTCAAAATTCTATTCCTACTTTTTCTCATCGTATCTGACATTTATTTATTATATACTGAATATTAAAGTCTTAATATATACTTACGACATCGAATATATGTTTCACGAAGTAGGTGGAATTTGAAAACTAATTTTATTTCTTTCCCATCGGTAAGTTAAAAAAACAAAAACTGTTCAAATCTCTTAATTTTCAGATCTCATTTTTCACAAAAGTTTCTCATAACTGGCCAACTTTCGTATATTTGTGAACTAAAAGAGAAAAAAAGCATTAACAGTATCTCATACTGATCTAAACAACTATGCCCGAAAAAAAGAAACAGGAACTGAAGGACAGAGCTCCTATAGTTGCTGCTTATCTGCGGGTGAGCACAGATAAGCAAACCATTCTGAATCAGAAAAGCGAGGTAATTAATTTCTGCCATCGGCAAGAACTGAAAATTACCATGTGGTGTACAGAAACCGTGAGTGGAACAAAAAAAGAAAGTGAGAGAGAATTAGGAACACTGCTCAAAAAACTGCAAAAAGGTGATGTCTTGATAATTACCGAAGTTTCCCGGCTAAGCCGGAAAATGATGAATATCATGAACATTATTCATCAATCGATTGAAAAAGGGATCACCATTCACAGTATTAAGGAAGGATATAAATTCGATTCTTCTATCAACAGTCAGGTACTCGCTTTCGCTTTTGGTCTATGTGCTGAAATCGAACGTACGTTGATTTCTCAGCGTACACGCGAAGCTCTGGCACGCCGCAGAGCCCAAGGAATAAAGTTAGGACGTCCCAAAGGCAGTCTGCGGGCCGGTAAGTTATTCGAACATGAACAAGAAATCAAAGATTTAAGGACCGAAGGTTTCTCGTTTCAGAAAATTGCAATGCGCTATAAAGTCTCTCCGGAAACGGTACGGCTGTTTTACCTGCGTACGTTATTGAAAAAACCGAAAAAAACACCGGAAGAAGAAATCCAGGAGCAAAATCCTATAGAAAAACCGGAGACTTAGTCACTAAGTCTTCCGGTAGATTTCAAATAATAGGTTTCATTCACACGAAGTTCAGCCTTAGCCTCTATCCAATCACTCCAAGCCTTCTGCCATTGTGCCTGTGCTTCCATGTAATTGGTAAGGGTCTCCATTCCTACTTCAAAACGATTCTTACTCACCTGCAGGTTTTCTTCGGCCTGAGAAAGTGACCGTCGTGTGAGCCGAACCCGGGTAGCAGCATCTTCGACATTATAGCGGGCCCGGGCCACTTCGAGCTGCATCATCTGCTCGGTTTCTTCTTTTTTCAAACGCACCATCTCTTCTTCGGCTTTCATGGCTTTGACTTTATTACGTCCTTCTCCCCAATGATAAATAGGTATTTTCAACGAAGCCAAAGCTGCAAAAGAAGCGATACCGTCCGATTTGCCGTTTAACGTAATCCCGTCACTATATCCATACGAAGCAGAGACTCCCAATTGAGGCAAGAAATCCGAACGCGTCAAGGCTACTTCTTTTTCTTTCAGTTCGATTTGCCGTTCCAACATATTGTATTCGGGACGGCCGGTGATATTATCCCCTTCTTCCCACAGGCCGGAAACGATACCTTCTCCGAGGCTATCCCTGACCGTCAGCTCACTCATCAGATCAACCCCGACAATCCGGCAAAGATTCATTCCCGACAAAGCCAGACCGTTCTGTGCCTTTTGTACCATCAATTCCGCCTCATTTTGTTTAACCTGCGCTTTCAGCAGATCGTTCTGTGCGGTCATCCCCGTCCGATAAGCATCTTCCAGATTACGCACCAATTCTTTCACAACTTCGAGGTATTTTCCGGCAGCTTTGACCTGTTCACAGACTTTCAGATATTGCCAATAAGCCGCATCTGCTTCGGCAAGTACTTCCGCCTGATTATATTTCACATTCAGGTCTGCAATTTCTTTACCTATCGAAGCCATGCGAAAAGCAGAACGCACTTTCCCCCCCATATAAAGAGGCTGTTCCAACATCACTCCTACCGTGTAAGCATTTTCAATACCCAAAGCCAGGTCGATATCCGGCATAAATGCATATTGTTTGAACAGGGGTATCCCATCGGCTCCCAATACAGGTTTGCCTTCGGGCATATACAAACTATTCAGCGGCACTGCCTGTCCGACATCGTTTACATCGTATACCGGCAGATATCCCCCGTCGATATCGAATTTCATCTTCTTGTGTACATAGGCATATAAACCTGTAGCCGAAAGTTTAGGTAGAAAATTAGCCCGGTAAGCTTTTTTGTCAAAACCGGCTTTTTGACCTTGTTGTTCTGCCGATTGCAATTTTTTACTATTTTCTACCGCCATTTTCCGGCATTTCTGTAAATCGAGCTCGACTATCTGAGCCGGACAAACTCCGGAAAAGAATAAAACTGTCAGGATTAATAGCGTTGTTTTCATCATTCGTCGATCATTCATTAGCCAATTGTTCATTATCGCTTTTATGCAAAGCTCCGACCTTATCTTCTTTTTCGATGGGAAAGAATAAAGCATACAATACAGGTATAAACACCAAAGTGATCACCGTACCTACCAGCAATCCGCCCATTATAGTGACGGCCAGAGAACCGAACAAGTCGTCGCCCAGCAAAGGAATCATCCCCAGGATAGTCGTTAAAGAAGCCATCATTACCGGCCGGAAACGCGAAGACGACGAATCCAGTAAAGCCACTAACCTCCCTTTGCCGGAAGCAATCTGCAAAGTGATCTCATCCAGCAATACCACTCCATTTTTAATCATCATACCTATCAATCCCAAGGCCCCCACAATAGCGACAAAACCGAAATCTTTTCCACTGATCAGCATCCCGAAGACAATGCCGATAGCTGCCAGCGGCAAACAAAGGAAAATAATCGTAGGTTTACGGAAATCTTTAAACAGCATGATCAAAATAACAATTATCATAACAATAGCCCAGGGCACATTTTTAAAAAGATACCGCATGGCTTCGCTACTCGCTTTGTGTTCGCCCAGCCATTGTTTCGTATATCCCTCAGGCAAGGTGATCGTATCGACGAGCGGGATCAACTTGCCCCGTACACTCTCGGCGGTATATCCCTGCGCATTGTTACAACGTGCTTTTATGGCCCGTTGTCCATTATACCTCCAAACGACAGGATCTTCCCACTCGATTTTCACTCCCCGGGTAGCCTGTGACAACGGAGTAGAACCGACCACTTCCGACAAAAGGTCTTCTTTCTTGACAGTTCCCATCAAAAGCCCTTTTATCGTCTCGCCATCCAAACCGGTAAGCGAAGGCAGGACGCTCCAAACCGGAATATTTTCCAGCGCAGCAGTTTCTTCTCCTTCATTATCTACGCTTTTGATATAAATAGGCATAGCTGTGGTTCCTTCGTAGTAAGAGCCTACAGGTAATCCATCGGTAGCCGAGAGCAGAGATAAGCCGACATCCGTACGGGATAAACCGGCTTGCCGGGCGATCGGCTGGTAATAATCGACCATCAATACCGGCGCTTCGGGCTCCCAGTTATTCGTTACCAAAGTAGCCGTCGGTTCATCGTTCATGATCTGTTCAGCCTGAGCCGACAAGCTCTTCAATACAGCCGGATCGGGTCCGCAAAACATCAACTCGACCGGGAAATCCTCATACATCAGATTATAACGCTTGATCCGCACATAAGCATCCGGATAATGTTCTGTGAGATATTGCTGTAGCCCGGGAATCGAACTTTTCAGGGCATCGGCATCCGTATAGTCGACGATCAATTCACCGTACGACATCGCCGGCAAAGCAATCGAGCGGACCAGATTGTAGCGCGAAGGCGTACCGCCGAAACTCGAAGTCACATGTGTAATATCCGGGCGGGAAAGTAAATAAGCCTCGATTTCTGCAATATCTCCCTGGACGGCTTCCAAAGTCCCCCCTTCAGGCACTTTATATTCGATATACAACTGGGTGTAACTCAAATCCGGGAAAAATCCCTGCGGAATATATTGGAAACACCAGGCACTCAAAGCCAATAAGATGACAACCGCTCCTACAGCAAATTTCTTATGATAGAGCATATAGGTCAGGAATTTCCTGAACCACCGATACATCCCGCTATCGTATAATTGTTCCTCACTCAAATGCTCATTTTTCACTTTTAAGGAATAATCGGCATGGATCGGAATCTGTGTCAGAGCCAAAATCCAGCTCAATAATAACGACACCGCCAGAACGATAAACAAATCCCGCACATATTCCCCCACCGTATCGGGCGACATAAAAATCGGGAAGAAAGCCAGTATGGCGATCAAAGTAGCTCCCAACAGGGGCATAGCTGTCTTTTTAGCAATATTGGTCAAAGCGGCAGGCTTAGGGATACCCCGTTTTAAATCCACCAGGATTCCGTCGACAATCACAATCGCATTATCCACCAGCATCCCCATCGCAACGATCAAAGCCGCCAGGGAAACCCGCTGTAAAGTTCCATCGAGTAAATATAGAATCACGAAAGCCCCCAAAACGATAATGACCAGACCGGTACCGATAATCACACCGCTCCGGAATCCCATCGTCAGCATCAATACCAGAATCACCACCAGCACCGACTCCACCAGATTGATCATAAAAGTACCGATAGCCTCCCTCACCCGATCGGGTTGGAAAAATACCTTTTGAAAATCGATGCCGACAGGTATACGGGAAGATTTCAATTGCTCTAAACGAGCATCCACCTTTTCGCCCAAAGTCACAATATTCCCTCCTTTTTCCATAGAGATCGATATCCCTAGTGCACGAACAGTATCATAACGCATCTCATTCCGGGAAGGATCCTGATATCCCCGTGTGACCGAAGCCACATCCCGCAATCGCAGCTGATCGTTTTCATGTCCCTGAATCAACAGGTTTTCGATATCACGGATCGATTCGTAACTATCGTCTACGCCTATCCTCAATCTACTCTTTCCCGTCTTGAAATATCCCGAATAAACCGTTTTATTCTGGTTGTTCAAGGTAGCTAAAATCTCGGCGGGATGTACACCCAGATTAGCCATTTTGTCCTGTATGATATCTATATTGATACAAGGTTTTCGGTCGCCATAAATATCCACCCGTCTCACTCCCGGTATATCCTGTAACTCACGCTTCACCAGATTGGCATACTCAACCATTTCTTCGTCGGCGATGCCATCGGTAGTCATGGCATAGAACATGCCGTATACATCCCCGAAATCATCTTTTACCACAGGAGTCACGCATCCGTCGGGCAGTTGTGAAGCTGCATTCGTCACCCGCCGCCGTAAGATATCCCACTTTTGTTCCAATTCGGCAGGGGGAACCGTACTCTCCAACTCGACCGTAATAATAGACAGATCAGCCATCGATTTCGACTCCACACTGGCAATATCTCCCATCGCCCGGATTTCTTTCTCGAGCACATCCGTTACTTCCAATTCCACTTTATGAGCCGAAGCTCCGGGATAGACAGTCACGACCAGAGCTTGTTTTACCTTGATCTCCGGATCTTCCAGTTTACTCATAGAGACAAACGAAAAGATTCCGCCAACAACAAGCACTGCAATCAGAAATTTGACCAGTGCCCTATTATTCAATGCATATTCAGCAAGATTCATTCCAATCAGAATTAATAAAAGACAACAGTTTCAGGCCGGATCGACCGTTTACAGCAAACCACCGATATTCGTATCGGCAACAGGCTTCAACCTCTCGACTTCCATACCCTCTTTCAGTTTATGTACACCGGCAGTGACTACGATTTCACCACTTTGCAGGCCTTCGTCCAAAACCACTCTGCCTTCTTTCAATATTTGCCGGATTTTAACCTGTCTTTGAGTCACTTTTTTATCCGCCGGCCGATACACCCATACCGACGATTTTTCCTTGTCCTGAAAAATAGCACTCAATGGAACCACTGTCAAATTGTCGCCTCCCGCTTCATAATCGATCGTTACATTCACACTCATACCTGCCGCCAAAGGAATAGCAGGATCAGGAGTCAACCGCAAACGCATCTGATAAAGCTGATTCAGATTAGCCTTTTTCGTCACATCGATCAATTCCAACGGAAAAACCCGATCCGGAAAGACATCGGCAACTGCCGTAAACCGGTTAAAAAGGTGACGACGGACATAATCGCTGGAAGGCACATCGATTTCTACCTCGAAATAACGGGTATCGATCATCGATATAACCGGCATTCCGGCAGCCACCGTTTCGTCGGTATCGAAATATTTCTTCTGGATATACCCATCGAAAGGAGCGACAAGCCGGGTATCTTTCAAAGCATTTTTATGCGCATTATATTTAGAGGTGATTTGCTGCAAACCATACACCGCTTTATCGTAATCATTTTCAGGTACACTTTTACGGTTATACAGTTCTATCACCCGTTCAGCCTCGGATTTAATCTGTTTGTATTCGGCTTCGGTAGCTTTATACTGCAATTCATAATCCCGCGGGTCGATCTCTGCAATCACTTCTCCTTTACGCACAAAACTACCCACCTGCACCGGAATCCGGATGATCGGTCCGGCTACCCGAAATGCCAGATCTACGTCGGCCGCAGCCTTAACACGCCCCGGATAGGTCACTTGTAATTCGTTCTCATAATTTTTTACTGTCTCGGTCTTCACCATCAAGACCTGCTTTTCATTGGTTTCCGACGAACGACAAGCAGAAAATCCAAGGATAATTCCCACCACAGGGAATAAATAATGTCTGATCATAGTACACACCTATTAATTATTCGTTTACGAACGTACTTTACGACTTTTAACAATTTCTCTATAATACAATAAACATGCCAAAATAAAATAAATAATCGCTAAAATCCAGAGATTTAGATACTCCGGCAACACCTCTCCAAGGGTAGCCCCCATATTGTTCATTTTTACGAACCCGTCGATTCCGTGAGTAGAAGGAAAAATTTTCGACAGGGCGATCCAATAACCGGCAATCCCCTCCTTCGGCCACGAAATACCCGAAATAAACATGAGCGGCACCGAGGTAAAGACAAACAATAAAAAAGGCTGTTCCCGCTCCCTACTAAAAAAAGAAGCTGTAATAGCAAAAAAGACACAAGCCAACAAAAAGGGGAACAGGAATAACATCAATTCCGATTTAGCGCCGATTTGAGTTAAACTAAAGATCCGGGGTACAATAAAGAACACCCAAAATCCCATCACAAAATAAACCGGCATATAAACACAGGCTTTACCGATGACAATGCACCAGGGTTTGCAGTAATGTTTATCGACGGGCACCAGGCTATGGCGTGGATTCCTGTCGCGGGCTGTTCCGGCAATCGTTCCCACTCCCAACAATAAAGATTGTTGGATCACCAGGATCAATACTGCCGGGATGATAAAAGAAGCAAAACCACTTTGAGGATTAAACATTTTGACTTCCGAAATCTCTACCGGCGAGGCGGTTATTTCTTGCTGAATGCGGGAAGCATAAGGTAAATTTTCTACCTGTATTTCTTTCCCCAGGGTGATAGCCACATCGCTTGTCGCCTGAAGTAAAGCTTTATAATTGAGTAAAGCCCCCATATCGCAAAACAAAGCGACATGGGCCTGTTCTCCCCGATTTATATCTTTACTGAAATCCGCCGGAATCTCTAAAATACCGTATATTTCTTTCTGCCACATGAAAAGCTGCGCTTCTCCGAGATCGTTACAGTGGGCTACGACTTTCACATTCGGAGAAGCTTCCCACATCCGCAAAAATTCACGGCTTAAAGGAGACTTGGACTGATCGATGACAGCAACGGGTACCTGTCTTACAACCTCATTACTATAAATAAAAGTATAAATCAGGGGATAGCCTAAACACAGAAAAATAAAGAAAGTAAGTACTGCATGGTCCCGAAAAACCAAGTAAAACTCTCTCCGAAATATAAAATAGATATCTTTCATCATAACCTCCCATTAGGGTAAATAACGATTTTCCTGTAAATCCAATTTCAATTTAGGCAAAGTCAGTAACGGCAACAGAACGAACAATACCAAAGCCAGATAAGGTTTCCAGGAGTAGGCCATAGGAATACCGTTCAAAGCCTGATCGACATAGAGCAGATAGTAATGCCTCATCGGAAATAAATCAGACATCAACTGCATCAGCTGAGGCATAGCCGGAACCGGGAAAGTAAAACCACTGACAGAGAATGACAAAACTCCCCAAAGCCCGCAAAAACTGAGGGCGATCCGATTGCGCCGTGCAATACCGGTAACAAAAATAGCAAACCCCTGAGCAGCCAGTACCAACAGCAACATAGCTAAAAACATGGGAAAAAATCCACTATTCAAAGGAAAATGTAAATAACCGTACAATATAGAAAGATACAGTAAGCCGGTAGTGACAAAGATCAGCGTTTGAGGCAATAGCTTTCCCAGCAAAGCCAATACAATAGAATCATTGCTTCGACGCAACCAATCGGCTGCCGTTTTTTCTTTAGTCTCCTGACTGATGCTATAAGTGGCGGTAAACATGGCAAACATAAAAACGAAAGCAGGCATTAAAATACTTGCCAGATAGATGGCATAGCTGATCCAGGGATTATTCAAGGGAAACGTATCCACTGTAATCGGTGACAGCCTGGCTTTCAATAGCGGTCCTCCCCAGCCTTTTGCCAACAATACGGTCTGTTGTACAGCCCCGTTTGCCAAAGCGGCCTGCAAGCGCATATTTTTATAGACCAATGAGCCCGGTAGCAGATAAGTCTCATTTGTATAAAATGAAATTTCAGGTCTTTTACCGACAGACACCTCCTGTCTGAAATTCGCCGGTATATGGAAAATACCGTAGATCCGGCTTGTTTGCATCGCTTCCCGGGCTTCTTTAAAGCTAGCCGTCCGCATCACCACTTCGGTTTGGGCCATCGCATCCAAAGAACGCACCAATTGCCGTGACAAGGATGTATTATCCTCATCCACCACGGCTATCGGCAATTTCATTGGTAACCCCTGTTTCAACAAATCGGCAAAAAAGATAAAACAAAATGCCGGAGCTAAAATCAGAATAAACCAATAAATCCGCCGGGAAGCCAGACGTCTGAATTCCCGTTTCATTAAAGCCGATAACAAACCGAGCGTACTCATAATTTTTTCAAAACACTCATTCCCGGACGCAGTCCATCTACTTTGTCCACCGGTTTTGCCTTTACCCGGAAAGTTTTTACATCATACTGCCCTGTCGTTTTGGTAGCCCGCCAGGCAGCGTAACTTCCCATATCCTTCAGATAAGTGACTTTCAATTCCACTTCGCGATTATCCAAAGCAGGCACAAAAGCTTTAAATGTTTCTCCTACCCTGAAATCGTTCAGCTGGTCTTCACGCACATTAAAAGATACCCACATGTCCGATAAATCCAAAATATCCATCACCGGTGCCCCTGTACCGACCAATTCTCCGACCTTCGGATACCGCTCGGAAATTTCTCCGTCTATCGGAGAGATCAAATAAGTCTCTTTGACATAAGCCTCCACTTCTGCGACAGCCCCTTTCGCCCGGTTCAGTTGAGCCTCTGCAGCTTGTTTATCTTCTCTTTGTGCACCATTGCGTGCCATCTCGTATTGGGCTTTAGCAGCCTGTTCGGTAGCCATCATAGCTTTGTAATTAGCTTCGGCCTCATCTTTCTTCTGGGCCGGCACAACCTCACTCTCATAAAGTTTCAGGATCCGGTCGTATGTTTTTTTCGCTACCTCGGCAGCGGCTTTTGCTTTTTGCCAGGTTTGGTAAGTCATTACGATCTGTTCGGAGCGGGTACCTCTTTCAGCCTTTTCGTTCAGAGCCTGGGCAGCAGCCTCCGCCGCTTCGGCCTGACTATATTTGGCCAGCACCTCAGGACTATCCAGGATAGCCACCGTATCCCCCCGGCTCACCTGTTCTCCTTCATTAAAACGGAATATTTCGATCCGCCCCGGCACTTTTCCGGAAATACGTACTTCCGTTGCCTCAGCCTCTCCCTGAATATACTCAGGTTTCGGCTCCCAAAACAGAAAACCGAAAATTGCCACCAAAAGCACCAAAACAATGATTCCGGTAAAAGTCACCAATTTTCCATTCATCTTTTCCATACTATCTTTTCGTTTATAATTTCTATTCTTTGCCTAATATACCATACGCTTTTTGCAAATACACTTCACACAATTTCATTTCTATCTGTGTATCGATCAAATCGGCATGAGCAGCCAACCAAGCCGTTTGGGCTTCCAACACATTGGATACCGGGATCGTCCCTTCCTGAAATCCCAGGTTGGCATACTTCAAATTCTCATCGGCCTTCACCTGATTTTTTTCAGCCACTTCCATCTTCCGGGCAGCTTCTTTGACCTTCAACCGGGCCTGGCTTACCTGTAACTCTATCTTTTCGCGGGCTTCCTGTAATTTAAAATTCATCAGACTGGTCTCCGCCCTGGCACTACGCACCGTTTTCCGGGAAGCCCCCCAATGGAATATAGGTGCTTTAACGCCGATACCGACACTCCACATCCCGTCGAATCCGGTACTTATCCCATCGAAGAAAGAAGGGGTCATGGCAAAATAATTAGCCATAAAAGCCACTGTCGGCAGATAAGCCGAACGGGCAATCTTTTCTTTCTTCCGGTAAATATCCGTTGCCAGCGTCAGGCTACTGATCTCCGGACGGTTATCATATACCTGCTCGATATTCAACCACTTCGGTTCGGCCTGAGGCAAAACATTCAATAATTCTTCTTGCAGGGTATAAACCGAATCTACAGCTAATCCACAGATTTGGTTCAGATTCATACGAGCCAGACTCAAACCGTCCTCCACCCGCAACAGAGCCATCTCTGCCTGGTTCAGTTTTACCTTCACCGAGAGCATATCCGCCTTAGTCGATACGCCGGTTCGGTACATCACTTCGATATCATGTTCGAATTTCTGTAAAGTCTCGACAAATTTAACGGCTAATTTCTGTCGGTTGACCAGAGATACGATTTGCCAATAAGCTTCGTCGGTTTCCTGGATAATATTTTGCAATTCCTGTTCTCTCCCGCTCTCGGCCAATTTCTCGGACAACCCTGCCAGTTGGTTATAGGCTCTGATCTTACCCCCCATATAAATCGGTTGTGTCAGTCCTACCTGCAAAAGAGCCATATTTCTATCATCCACGGTCATCGCCTCTTTGGGCAACAGAGCATAATCTTTAGGGACATATTGGCCGTTATTCATCACAGGTTTTCCGTCTGCTCCGATCATAATCTGATCTTTACCGAGCGTCCATTTACCGTCTTGTCCGATCGTACCGACAGGCAAATGGGCATCTTCGGATAATAAATTGATCTCTTTCTGATTGCGCATATAAGTCCCCATCGCATCCAAAGCAGGCAAATATTTGGTAAAAGCCTCTTCTTTTTTAGCTTTTGCTGCGTTTATCTGCTCATCGGCCATTTTCAACTTTTTGTTATTTTCCAGAGCCAACAGCCTGCACTCTTCCAAGCTCATCACTTTTTGCCCATATACACCGGCAATCGTTCCTAACATTAATATTCCACAAATCAACTTCTTCATATGATCGGTTATTGAATAATAAATTCTATCTATTATAACGTAATTTGTTTTATACTTTTCGGTATGTATTTCAATAAAAAAATTATTCTCCGACAGCCAGAGAATAAAGTTGTTCATATTGTGATCTCACCGCCGACAATGCATAAGATATATCCTGATGCATGATCAGATAGTTTATCACACCGACGCTAATATTCAGCAAATTCTTTGCCAAAATAGAGGTATCCACATCATTTCTCAATTCTCCGGCCCGTTTGGCATTCAATATCAACTGTTCTAACTTAGAAAGTCGCAACATTTTCGAAGCCAAAACCACTTTTTTAAATTCGGGGAATAGGGCGATCACTTCCACGATCAACGAAAGGCAAAGAATTTCAGGAATTTCACTACTGAATGTCCGTGCTGAATAATTATGTATCCCGGTCAATTTCTGAATAGTGAGGTCGACATATTCCCGCAATGTCGAAATATGCCCGAATTCTTCGGTTCTTTTTGAGTTCAGCAAGGCATAATAAGAATACAATCCCTCCTTCAGTACTTCTTCTTTATTGGTGAAATGATAATAAAAAGTACCGCGGGTAATTTTCGCAGCCCGTTCTATATCACTCAGCCGCACAGCCTTAAACCCTTTTTTCAAGAAGAGCAGAAAAGCGGTTTCTATGATTTGCCGACGGGTATTATTCATTTTTTTATCAATAAATAATATTGTTCAAACTGCATACGCATATCCGAAAACATAAAGTGCAAATTATCGGTACCCAACTCGATATTCAACATACTGGTCGACACCGACATCAGGTTACGCGCCAATACCGAAGTATCGAGCGAACCTTTGATCTCTCCCTGCTGTTTCGCCTTCAAGATCATATATTCCCAACGGGACAAACGATCTTTAGACAACTCGTCAATCCATTTACGATATTCCGGAAAGAGAGGGGCTACTTCCAAAACCAACTGAAAAAAAGCGATATCTATAATAAAAAAGTCGAACATCTGTTGTAATTGTTCAGCTCTTCGTTCTTTCCGGGCCACTACGATATCTATGTAGGCCTTCAATGAACCGACTTCCAAAAACTCTTCTTCGCTTATCTCACTGACTACGGACAAATACTTTTCGATACCGGCTTTCAGTATTTCTTCTTTATTCCGAAAATAATAATAAAACGCACCTTTCGTCAAACCGGTAGCTTTCTCCAAATCTTTCAGCGAACAAGCTTTATATCCTCTGTTCAGAAATTGGAAAAAAGATTTATTCACTATTTCATCTTTCAAATCCGGCATATTTTTATACTTTTCGGTATGCAAAAATAGTAAATAATTAACAAAATTACAACAATAAATATCAGGATTAATATTTATTTTCAAAATCGACCGATTGAAGGTTCAACTACGGAATGTAGTTTATAAAAAAATTCGAAGCGGTTTTTCTGAATGGTACAGGCCGTCGTGTTTATCTGCTTGGGATTATACAGGTAGTTACGAAGATTCGGTATACGTCGTACAACAATTATTTACCGACAGAACCATTGGATACGGACAATAATCCGTTCCCTACAACGCGATAGCCTCATCTAAGGTTATTTCTTCCTCTTCGAGCACATCTTTTCCGCGTTTCAACAGATAATCAAAAGTTACCATGACCCTTTCTCCGGGTAGAAGCTGTAACAAACGGGCGGGTTTGATATTTTTGATATTTTCCAGTTTCTCTGCAAATTTTTCTTCAGCCAAACGGTCGTTTTCGGCCCGGGTTTCTTCAGAGAAACTAACTTCACCTACAAATCCCTGTTGTTGCAAAGAATCCAATAAAATAGTATTCATCTCGACAACACTTCCTTTGTCATTTGTCACAGTAGCTTTCAGCCCGGCCACATCGAACGAGTAGCTGGAATCCACGTCATCTTCACTACACCCCACACAAAATAGCATCGCTCCCCATACGATCAGTATATACTTCAAGTTCATATTATTTTGATTTTCCGCTGCAAAGATATAGAAATAATTCAGAGGCAAAAAATCCGGTATTCACAAAGGTATCTATTTCCCGGAATTAATCCGGTCTACAATAACTGCAATAGCCCCGTCACCGGTAACATTAGTCGCTGTACCGAAACTATCCATAGCAATATAAAGTGCGATCATCAATCCCTGGGCAGTTTCATCGAATCCCAACATCGACTGTAACAATCCCAAGGCTGCCATAATAGCACCTCCCGGCACACCCGGTGCTGCCACCATAGCAATCCCGAGCATCATAATAAATCCGGCGAATTGGGCAAAATTTATTTCCATACCACTCATCAACATGATGGCCATCGAACAAGCGACGATTTTCATGGTACTCCCCGACAGATGAATCGTAGCACACAACGGGATAACGAAGCCGGCCAAGTCAGGACGTACGCCATTCCGTATCGTTTGCTCCAGGGTTACAGGAATCGTTGCCGCCGAAGATTGGGTGCCTAAAGCAGTCATATAAGCAGGTAACATATTGCGGAACAAACGGAGGGGATTCTTTTTACCGACCATACCGGCGATAAAAAACTGAATAAACAACAAGACTACGGTCATCACAAAAATAACGACAATAATCTTCAGAAATACATTCATCACTCCGGCAACCTGCCCGGAATTGGTCATATTCAGGAAAATACCGAAAATATAGAGAGGTAAAACAGGGATAATCACGGCAGTAATCACCTGATTGATAATGTCTTTAAAATCATCCATAACCGACTTCAACCGGTTGCCGTCGATCACCGACATTCCTAAACCTAACGTAAAAGCCAATATCAGAGCCGACATAACTCCCATGACAGCAGGCATTTCAACAGTGAAATACGGTTGTAAGACAACGGTATTATCCGCCACAGCCGACAGCTTATCGGAGGTATTTAACAACCAGGGATAAGAAAGATCACAGGTAAAATAAGTAAAAAAGCCTGAAAACAAAGTAAAACCATAAGCCAGCAAAGCGGTTATCAGCAACAAACGTCCGGCTCCTTTCCCCAGATCGGCGATTCCGGGAGCCACCAAGCCTAATATCAATAACGGAATAATAAAATTCAGGAAATTACCGAACAAAGAATTAACAGTCAAAAAAATCCGGACAATCCAACCGGGAAAGAAAAGTCCGCACACAATACCTAAAGCAATAGCAATAATAATACGAGGCAATAGACCTAATTTCATCTTTTTCATAGACAATCATTTTCTAATATTAGTATTTACCCACAATAATTCAAACGTTTCCGAAACCACAATGTTACAACAAAAAAATGAGTCTGTAAAGTTTAAGAACTTTATTAAGTCAGTAAAATTACTAATAGCGAGAAATAAGATTATTCGGCCGATTTATCTTATATTTACCGCAGAAAACAAAAAAACAAGATGACAAAAGACAAATGGCTGGGACATGGAGCAATACTGGCTACGAATCTGATTTTCGGCTTAAATACGCCCATAGCGAAAACCATTGTCCCGGAATGGATCAGTCCGTATGCTCTTACCTTTGTAAGGATGGTTTTTGCTACCCTTGTTTTTTGGGGTATCGGCTTACTGGCTCCGAAAGAAGAAGTCGGAAAACGGGATCTATGGACGATCTTTTGGGGTGCCTTATTCGGTCTGGTAGGGGCACAAGTATCTTTTGCCAATGCCCTTCTGTACACCTCACCGGTCAATATTACCATCATTGCAGCCATGACCCCGCTCGCGGTTATGCTGATCGCAGCCCTGATATTAAAAGAGCCCGTCACATTCAAAAAAGCTGCCGGAGTTTTGATCGGAGCATCGGGTGCCTTACTGATCATTTTTCAATCGTCGGCTATAAATACCGATTCATCCGGCAATTGGATAGGTAACCTACTTTGCATCGTTAATGTAATCACATGCCATCTATTTAGTCATCACCCGTCCTATCTCACAACGTTATTCCGCCATCACTCTGATGAAATGGATGTTTTTATTTTCAGCCCTTATCTCTTTTCCTCCCGGTATTTCCGATCTGCCGGAAGCTAAAGTCTTCGGCACAGAAAGCAACCCATTCGTTATCCTGAAACTGAGTTATATAGTCATTATGGCAACCGGCATCGCTTACTTCCTGGTTCCTATGGCTTTGAAACGAATTCGTCCCACTACAGCCAGTATGTACAACAATTTACAGCCGATCATCGCTTCCATTATAGCGATTCTTATCGGACAAGATGTATTCAGCTGGGACAAACCGATCGCCGCTTTACTGGTATTTACAGGTGTGTACCTTGTGACACAAAGCAAAGCGAAAGAAGAAGTAAAAGGTATAAAGTAAAAAGTAAAAGGTGGAAAATCGATCTCTCCACCTTTTACTTTTTACTTTATACCTTTTACCTTACTCATTTCTGATTCAGATAGGCATCGAGCATCCACAACAGCTTTTCCTGACTTGAAACATAAGAAGAAAACACATCCTGAGTCCCATCGTCCCCAATCTCTGCAGCGACACTCAAAATTTCACGTTCCTGTTTCAACAATACCTGCACATCCTCTACAACAGCCCGCAAACAAGCATCTCCGTCAGTAACATTTTCTTTAGCTTTCAAAGTAGCCACTTTAGTATAAGCTGCATAAGAATGCAAAGGTACACCACCTAAAGTAAGAATACGTTCAGCAATTTCATCTACCTTTTCGATAGCATCGTTGTACAACTCTTCAAATTTAGCATGCAGAACGAAGAAACGGTTACCTCTGACGTTCCAATGAAATCCACGCAGATTCTGATAATAAATCTGATAGTTGGCTAACAACTCATTTAAAAGGTTTACTACTTGTTGAGCATTCTCTGAATCCAATCCGATTAAATTTTTCGTTTTCATAATTCTTATTTTTAATTGATTTCTACTATTTCTTATTTCTTTGATACAAATATATAACCGCTTAAAATATAAATCAAATCAATAATATTTACAACACAATTCAAATAATCTATAGTTATTCATAATCAACACATTAAACACAACAAAACCACTAAAACAAATCCATTTTTTTTCAAACCACAAAAAAATCGGCATTTCCATTCAAAATGTTTCCCGGAAGGAGCAGGTTATTTAAAATATTCTTTCTAATTTAAGGTCGGTAAAAAATGATCATCCACCGATGGTATATTTGTCGCTAATAAAATTGTTATAAATAAATCTATAAATTATGGAAAAACAAGCCGCTTTGGATCTGCTCGAATTTATACACGAGAGTCCGACCAACTTCCATGCTGTCCTCAGCATCAAACAACGCCTTCAGGCTCATGGTTTCAAACAGCTTTTTTCAGGAGAAGCCTGGCATATCGAACACGGGGGTAAATATTTCGTGACCAAGAATCATTCTTCTTTATATGCTTTTATTCCGGGCAACGGTAATTTGGCAGAAGAAGGCTTTAAACTGATTTGTGCACATAGTGATTCTCCGACTTTCCGGATCAAACCCCATGCAGAAATGCCGGTGGAAGGGAAATACCTGAAACTGAACACAGAAGTTTACGGAGGCCCGATCATGTATACCTGGTTCGACCGGCCTCTGTCTATGGCCGGACGGGTCATGGTCAAGAGTGACAAACCCCTTAAACCGGCCACTCAATTCATCAATTTCGACCGGCCGTTGCTTGAAATACCCCATATCGCCATCCATTTCAACCGGGCAGTAAACGATCAGGGTAATCCGCTCAGCAAGCAAAGAGATATGCTTCCTGTCATAGCCATGATCAACGAGACTTTCGAAAAAGACAATTTCCTTCTGAAGCTTATTGCTCAGGAAATGAATATTCCGGCAGAAGATATCCTGGATTTCGACCTCACCTTATATGAATATGGTAAAGGAACTTTATTCGGACTAAACAACGAATTTATCTCTTCCGGCCGGTTGGACGACCTGGCTATGGTTCATGCAGGCCTGACGGCTCTTCTCGATTCCAAGCCATGTAATAAGACCAAAGTGTTAGCCATCTTCGACAACGAAGAAGTAGGCAGCGGCACCAAACAAGGTGCAGCATCACCGATACTGCGGACTATTCTGGAACGGGTAGCTTTCAACCAAGGTTATAAAATCGAAGAGCTCTACCGGGCCATACACAATTCTTTTATGATTTCGGCCGATATGGCTCATGCCTTGCATCCTAATTATCCCGAAAAACACGATCCGACCAACCATCCGATCATGAACCAGGGACCGGTAATCAAAATCAACGCAAACCAAAAATATATAACTGACGGTGATTCGGCAGCTGTATTCGCTACAATTTGTAAGATGGCCGGTGTACCTTATCAGACTTTTGTCAATCATTCGGATATGGCAGGAGGTTCTACCTTAGGAAATATCCTCCTGACGCAAATGGAAATGCGCGGAGTAGATATAGGTAACCCCATGTGGGCCATGCACTCTGTTCGTGAAACAGCCGGTGTGCTCGATCAGGATTATGTGATCAAAGCGTTTACGACTTTCTATAACATTTAAAATCAGGGACTACCTGAGGAGCTATCCCCACAAATCAAAAAATCTGATTTGTGGGGATCAGTGTTTTGGCCGGCAAGATCAAATTTTAATTTCACAATTGATTCTTCGGATGATTCTATTACCAATATTTTTTTAATTTTGTAATAAAGAAAATCAATTATGAAAATTATCACTTATAACGTCAATGGCCTGCGTAGTGCTTTATCGAAAGGATTTACGGACTGGCTGGCAGAAGAGCTACCGGATATTGTCTGTTTACAGGAAACGAAAGCCCAACCGGATCAAATCCCCACACTTGAATTCGAAGCTTTAGGTTATCGTTCTTTCTTTTTCTCAGCCGAGAAAAAAGGCTACAGTGGGGTAGCCATCCTGACCAAAATCACCCCCGATCATCTGGAATACGGAATGGGGATGCAGGAATACGATCGGGAAGGACGTTTCTTGCGGGCCGATTACGGCAACCTTTCTATTGTCAGTGTCTACCATCCTTCAGGCACCACCGGAGAGGAAAGACAAGCCTTTAAAATGAAATGGCTCGAAGACTTCCGGCATTATGTTATGAAACTCAGCAAAACCCGTAAAAAACTGATCCTTTGCGGGGATTATAATATCTGCCATCGTCCGATCGACATTCACGATCCGGTACGGAATGCCAACAGTAGTGGTTTCCTACCCGAAGAACGGGAATGGATGAGCCTGTTCCTGGAATCAGGATTTACCGATACTTTCCGGTATTTTCATCCCGAAGAACCTCATCAATACACCTGGTGGAGTTTCCGGGCGAATGCGCGGAACAACAATAAAGGCTGGCGTATCGACTACTGCATGGTCAGCCCGGAAGTCATCCCTCTGCTAAAAGATGCCTATATTCTACCCCAGGTAAAGCACTCGGACCACTGTCCGGCAGTCGTTGAATTGAAAGTACTCTAAAGTATGAGAAAAGTACGTTTCGGAATAATAGGTACCAATTTTATTACCGACTGGATTCTTGAAGCAGCCCGCGAAGAGTTGCGTTTCGAAGCCACGGCCGTCTGTTCGCGAAGCAGGGAAACGGGCCAGGCTTTTGCCCTTAAGCACGGCATACCATACCTCTTCACTTCGCCCGAAGAAATGGCAGCCAGTTCTTTGATCGATGCCGTATATATCGCTGTCCCTAATTCTTTACATGCGGCTTTGAGTATTCTTTTCATGCAACAAGGGAAACACGTCCTTTGCGAAAAGCCCCTGGCTTCTAATGCAAAAGAAGCCAGGGAAATGATCCGGGTAGCCCGGCAAAATGGCGTTACTTTGATGGAAGCCATGAAATCGACTCTTACCCCTAACTTCCGGCAACTTCGCCGGCATTTAGCGGAAGCAGGATGCTTAAGACGCTATTTTGCCAGCTATTGTCAATATTCTTCGCGTTATGACAAATTAAAAGCGGGAATTGTATTGAATGCTTTTAATCCCGAACTTTCGAACGGGGCTATGATGGATTTAGGAGTTTACACCGTATATCCCCTGGTCGTCCTTTTCGGCCGCCCTAAACGTATTAGCGCCACAGGATTGAAACTTTCGACAGGAGTAGACGGCCAAGGGGCTGTAAACTTCGAATACGAAAACCTGAATGCTACCGTTCTGTATTCAAAGATTGCAGATTCCTTTTTACCTGCAGAAATCCAGGGAGAAAAAGGAACTTTTATTTTAGATCGTATTCAAACCATCCGTGAAGTAAAATTTATCCCCAAAGGGGGACAAATCCAGGATCTTTCGGTCCCGGCCTCACACAACGAATATTATTATGAAATAGCGGAATTTATCGATCTGATAGAAAGAAGGCTATGCGAATCGACGATCAATAGTCATGATCATTCGCTCGCCACGCTTGAAATCATCGATGAAGTACGCAAACAATCAGGGATCATTTATCCTGCCGACAAATAACCATCATGAACAAAGCCAAAGTATATTTCACCAACCTGAGGACCACCCCCAACAGCAATCTGTTGGATAAAATGGAGCGTTTGGTCAGAAAAGCAGGTATTGCCGATATTTCATTCGAACAGCAGTTTACAGCAATAAAGATTCATTTCGGAGAACCCGGAAATCTAGCCTACATACGGCCCAATTATGCCGCCCGCCTGGTACAAGTTTTACGTTCTTTAGGTGCCAAACCTTTCCTGACAGATTGTGACACGCTTTATTCCGGACGCCGGGCCAACGCCGTAGACCATCTGCAAAGTGCTATGGAAAACGGTTTCAATCCGATTTCCGCTCAATGCCAGGTAATCATTGCCGACGGACTTAAAGGGACGGAGTACAGGGAAATAGAAATCGGGGGAGAATATTGTCAGGCTCCGAAAATCGGAGCAGCGATTGCCGACGCGGATATCATCGTCACGATGAACCATTTTAAAGGACATGAACAGGCTGGATTCGGCGGAGCATTGAAAAACCTCGGCATGGGATGTGCCAGTGTAGGAGGGAAACTCGAACTTCATTCTGCTTCCCAACCCGTTATCGATAGCCAAAACTGTAAGAAATGCGGTATCTGCATCAAACATTGTGCCCACGAAGCCATCCACTTCGATGCACAACATATTGCAGAAATAGATTATTCACGTTGTGTCGGTTGTGGTCAATGCGTGGCACTTTGTCAATACGATGCCGCCGTGATGGGCGAAAGCGACACTTCCGAACGCCTGAATTATAAAATAGCAGAATACACACAGGCCGTACTAAAGGACAAACCTCATTTCCACATCAGCTTTATCATGAACGTATCCCCCGAATGTGATTGCTGGAATCACAATGATGCTGCTATTATTCCGGATCTGGGAATTTTGGCTTCGTTCGATCCGGTTGCGCTCGATAAAGCCTGTGCCGACTTGGTCATTGCAGCCCCTGTCATCGGAGGGAATAGACTCTCGGAAGCTCATCCCCATGAACACCTGCAAGGGACGGATAAATTCCATCTGATCCATCCCGATACCAATTGGCTGGCCGGACTTCAACACACAGAAAAAATAGGGGTCGGGACACTCGATTATGAACTGATCTCCGTATGACCCGTTACGGTCGGACTGTAAAAAACGCCGAGGGATTATTCGGGACTTTGCCCCTTATGACATGAAAAAACAGATTTTCCGATCGATCCCATCGCACCTCTTTAGCTACGGGAAAAAAGAAAGGAAGCCTTTTTGACTTCCTTTTGTGGGCGCTGAGGGATTCGAACCCCCGACCCTCTGGGTG